>OGCG01000330.1_pt1 | contig 31007 bp, 24 predicted proteins | sample 1570061 | NCBI WGS metagenome assembly OGCG01 (sample SAMN06268698, study PRJEB24515) | hot springs metagenome | isolation source: Joseph's Coat, Yellowstone National Park, Washington, USA | place: USA:Joseph's Coat, Yellowstone National Park, Washington, USA
GGGCTGTCTCTGTCTCCCCTCAGGCTCTACACGGACATGAACGGCTACATGGTGAACATAACCCCGGCCTACTTGCCCAAGGTTGGCCAGTTCGAGACGAAGATAAGAGAATTCATCAGGGCCTGCAGGGGCGAAGTCAAGAATCCCATTGACCCCTATCAGATGGTCGAGCTTCACGCCCTCGTGGACGCGATCTATCGCTCTTCCGAAAGGAGCAAGGAGGCGAGCGTCACGCTACCTCCCAAACTCGCTCCGTAGCGATCCAGCCGAGGCTGGCACGATGAGGTCGAAGGCAAGCTTGTCCCCAGCGGGAACGCGCGTTCCTGCCCACGCAGAGGTCCCACGCAGGGATTAGAAGACGGCGGCTCTGCTTCCCAGGAAGTTTAGATCCCTTCCACTGAGCAGAGCAATGAGCGACATTTCCTAATCACCAGAGGACCTGCTGATGGCGTACCTCTTGAAGCTCGAGATCACGTAAGCCCTCTTGATAGCCCCTGGGGCCAAAGACAACGCCGCGTAAAGGACCGAAGAGGTTTTCCTCCACCTCAAGGAGTTGCCGAGCAACATCGCGTAATCCCTGAAAGTCGGCGAAAACTCCCAGGGCAGGCCTCTCTCTGGAAGGCCAACTGCCCGTCTGAAGATGACCCGACGCACCTTCCTCTCTGCCAGACCAAAGCCAAGGTACGCGGAAACTGGGTTTTGGCCCACAGCAGCCAGCAATATCTGGTAATCTCTTATGTGCCTTTCCAAGTTGGCGATTTGCGATCCCACAAAACCATCGAAGGAGGAAGTCGAAACCAAGGTATTTGAGGGGTGCACCCTGAAGAGGGTTTCTACAGCAGGATCCACCATCAAGTTACCTTTGGCCGCCAATGCAAGTGCGTAGAGCGAGGTATCAAGTGAGAGAGAGACCTGCCGAATTGTAGCAATGTTCTCTTGAAGGAAATCGCGCGCCACGGAAACGCAGCTGACGTTTCCCAGCAAGGAGTTGAGCCTCGGGTAAAAGGCCAGCCTTTGCTTCTCAACATCCGACAGGGGAACCGGGATTGGCGGAGGCCGAACGGCGTCCAGCTTCACTGCTCCTCCACCGACGGTCGCTGGCAAGGGTAGCTGGAAAGGGAGAAATCCCTTGGAAAAGTTCCGGGAAGTTCCTCTCCCTTCGCTCAAGGGTCTCCCATGGGAATCTATCCTGACCCTTGCATTGTGATAATAAATTAATCCCCTTTGAAATGCCCGCGCAACCCTTTCCAGCTTCGTGGGGAAAAAGAGGTCATCGTCCTCCAAAAAAGAGACTATCCTCCCATCGGATACCTTCAAACCAGCCTCGACCTTGACCCCAAGCTCGGGTTTGTCAACATTGACGGAGGTCAAGCCCTCCCTTTCGATCAAGCTGTCGACGACGTGATCCGCGAAGTTCTTTACAACTACCACTTCGTAACGCGATCTGGGAAAACGCTGCTTCAATGCGCTGTCGATGGCCTGCAACAGATACTCCCTCCTGTTGTAGGCGGTAACGATGACTGAGATCTCTGCAGGCAACCTTTTCTTAGGCCTACTTTGTCTGACCTTAAAAAGCTGCCCACGGGGTTCCGCCAGGTGCCGCCTGACCCGCCTGAAACCCAGTGTGAACGTGAGTCTTCCAAATCGGGGTGCCTCTGAGCGAGAAGCAATGAGGAAGACCCGCGCTAACCCAACTGGTGCTTGGTTTGAACCTGCGAGATTCGTCCGGCCGGATGCCTTCTGAGACAAGGGTCTCGGCCGTGCTTCCATGAAGCAGAGACTCCTGTGACGAGAGAGGTATCTCAGCAGCCAGAGACTAGCCTTGGAAGGGGAGCGCTGGGATGGACCTCTCGTCATCCTCAACGGCCTGCAACAACCATTTATACGGCAAAGGATAGCACCTAGCTTGAGCAAGCCCTTCATCTCCGTAATCGTCATTGCGCACAGAAGGGGAGACCTTTTGGCTCAGGCCCTCAAGTCCGTGCGCCAGCAGTCCTTTCCAAGAGAGCTTTACGAGCTGATGGTCGTCGGAGACCTTGACGAAAGATGGCAGGACGAGGTCAAGTCTGCAGGAGCTACCTTCATCCCGACAGCCGACGTGGCGCCTGGCCTCAAGGTCTACGAGGCCCTGAGGGTCGCCCAAGGAGAGGTCTTGTCCTTCTTGGACGACGACGACGAGTTTCTCCCAGGCAAGCTCGAAGCGGTCCACAAGGCCTTCAGAAACGGCGCCGACTACTACCACAACGGCAGGCTGACCGTCAACGAGCGCGGAAACATCTTGGCCACGACCAAGGGAGAGCCGTTTCAACTCTCGGAGGCGCAGAAAAAGAAATACCTAAGGCATGCGATCTTGCGGAGGATGGACTTCAACAACAGCTCCATCTCCGTGCGCCCCTCTCTGATCGATCCAGATGCCATAAGAAGGGCAGGTTGGTCTCTTGACACCGTCTTCTTCTTCTTTGCTCTTCTACATGCCAAGCTCATGATAGAGGATCCCTCGCCCCTCACGCTGTTCAGGCTTCACCAGAGCCAAAGCGACAGGAGCCTGAGCTCCTTCTCCGACTTTCTCAAGAAGAGGAAGACGACTTTCTGCAGGTTCTGCCAGTCCATGCGGGTGACCCTAGAAATAGCACAAGGCACTCCATACGAGGGCCTAGCTCGGCGTCTGTTGAGCAAGAGGAAGCTGCAGCTTGCCCTACTGTCAGGCTTGGAACCGCCCGCGGGGGACAGGCCATGCGAGGGATGCGGGTGCACGGCCCTGGATTCCCTTCGCATGATGGTCCCTGACGCGACGCTTTCCAAGACACTCCACTCATGGTTGCTGGCTCTTTCACCGCTCGCCCCCGCAACCGCAAGAAAGAAGTACCTCCTTCGTTCATACGTCGAGGCATCGAGGCAGAGCGGACACGGCTAGGCTCCAAAGGTTGCTCAGGGCGACGACGCTGAGAACCTCAAAAGGCTTATCTTCACGGGTCCTTTTGGCTCGACATCTCGTGAAAGTCCTCGTGACCGGGCACAAGGGGTTCATTGGTTCGCACGTCTACGGCCATCTGAAGGAGGTCGGCCATGACGTGTCAGGCTTCGACCTAGGGGACAAAGTCCCAGAGGAGAAGTTTGACCTCATAGTGCACATGGCTGCCAGAGGCCTCATAAGAGAATCGGTAAAGCTCCCCTACAACTACTTCAAGGATGATCTGGATCTAGCCGTGTTCTTCTTGGAAAAGGCAAGGCTTGACTCATCTTGCTTCGTGTTTCCCACGTCAGGATCAACTGAGCTACCAACCAACCCCTACTCGCTGGCGAAAAAGCAGGCCGTAGAGTGGATAGAGCTGTACCAAAGGCTCTATGGTCTCAAGTCCTACGTGCTGAGACTGTTCAACGTATATGGAGAGGGAAGCAGGAAGGGGTTGGTCTACCTGTCCGTGAGATCCGCCCTCACCGGCCAGCCTATCACGGTATATGGAGACGGCTCCCACGTCAGAGATTACTTCTACGTAGGGGACGTGGTCAAGGTTGTGGACAAGATAGTTGGCGGTGAGCTTCCGCCCGGAGAGTATGAGTGCGGGACCGGAAGCGGCTACAGCGTCATGCAAGTGCTGGACAAGGTGGAGAGCGTGGTCGGAAAAGACGTGAGGTACAGCACCTCACCCTACGCCGTTGAGGAAGCCCAACGCCTGGTTGCTGACCGCCCAGTCCTGAAGGACTGCACCCCACTTGAAGCAGGACTACGTCGCGTCGTGGAGTTCGTGCTGCAAGATCTTAGGCAAGAGAAGAAGCCCCGTCGAGAAGATCCTTCAAACGGCACCTGTCGTTTTGGGCGACCGAGCATCGTGGCTGGCGTGCCACTTACTCCACTTTTTCTTGGACTCTAATTCAGGACTTCTCGAGAACTCAGAGCGAGACCTGCGGCCTCTGTGGAGGGGCTGCTCAGACCCTGAGACGGAAGTCCTTAAACGGAGCGCACGGGTTTCTCCAGCAGCCGCTCTCAGGGCCCTCTGAGCTGAGGCAAACGCCTTGACTGAAATCCATTTAAGGCAATGGGGCGGGTGGCTCGTGTCCGCTGATATCTCCGTCATCATAACGGTCCACAACAGAAAGGAGTTCTTGTTGGACGCACTGAGGTCAGTCTTGAATCAAGGCCTCCCTCGTAGAATGTACGAGGTCATAGTCGTGAAGAACTTCCGCGATCCAGCGCTAGACGACGCGATAAGCGAACTTGCAGACAGGAATTTGTTCTCCGAGCAAATCGGGGTCGGTGGGAAGGTCTACGAGGCCGTAAGGGTCGCCCAAGGAGAGGTCTTGTCCTTCTTGGACGACGACGACGAGTTTCTCCCAGGCAAGCTCGAAGCGGTCCACAAGGCCTTCAGAAACGGCGCCGACTACTACCACAACGGAGGCCTGCTTGTCAACGAGTCTGGGAGAGTCGTCCAGACCTTTGGTCAAGCATACCTCATCAGGGGCGAACCTGAGAAGCGCAAGAACCTGAGAAGCATGCTGAGGTCTCTGAGCTTTTACAACGCCAGCTCGATCTCCATAAGGAAGAGGCTCTTGCCTCTCGACGCCCTAAAGAAGATAGAGGTCGCCCCTGACCTCTTCTACTTTTATTCCGCCTTACTTTACGGGAGCACGCTGATCGACGATCCCCTGCCACTCACCAAAGTAAGGGTGCACTCGCAGAACTCCAGCGTTGACCTGACATCTGCGGAGAGAAACACTGAGAAGCAGCTGGCTCTCCTCAAGAGGTCTGTCTCTGACAACCTGTTGATGCTCGAGTTGACGCGGGGATCCCCCTTTGGTCCAGCTGCAAGGCAACAATTGGCGAAGAACAGGCTGGCCATTGTAGGGCATCCCTTCGGTGGCTTAGGCGACCTACACCCGTCAGATCTTTTCTGGTTCCTCTGGCAACCAATCCCTGCCAGAGCGCAGAGGTATCCGTTTCGCCTTTACCCTATATATGTCGCCAGGAACCTCTTCAGCCCTGTGTTGCCTCCCCCATTGAAGAGGGTACTTCAGGCGCGCTCTTACTTCAGGCGCCTTGGCCTGGCAAGAGGGTAGGTAAACTGCCCCGCCTTGACAGGCGGGATCTCGAGTGGAGAAGATGATCCCCAAGTAGACGCCAATGCGTCATCCTTGAACGTCCGCCCGCAACTACCTGCCTCGAGTCCGTTGACCTCCGGAAGAGCCCTTCAGGATCGCCATCGCTTCGTCGACGCTAGCGTCATGGCGGATGATGGATATGAGGGCCTTGGTCATCAGCGCGGGGTCTGGGCTTTGCCAAATGTTCCTGCCTATGGCTCCTCCGGCAGCCCCTGCATCAACGGCATCCTTGACCGTTGCGAAGAGTTGGCGCGCGTCGTCGACCTTTTTTCCTCCCATTATGACCAGGGGCACACCGCATGCCCTGACAACCTGACGGTACTCGCTAATCCCTCCCGCGAAGCTAGTCTTGACTACGTCCGCACCCAGCTCAGAGGCCGTGCGAGCGGCCTTCGTTACCGCTTCCACGTCATACGTTGGCTCGCGGTTGGGACCAGCTGGAACGACTTCAGCCATATAGGGGATGCCCCATTCCTCTGAGGCACGAGAGACATCGCTCATGCGATCATAGAGCTCCTCAGAGATGGGTATCGAACCAAAGTACGTGGTCTTCACGGCGGCAGCACCCACCTTTGCCGCCATCTCCACAGACCTGCCATCAAAGGGTATCGTGAGTAAGACAGGGGTGTTTCCGATTTCCCGAAGTGCCATCTTTAGACCCCCGAAGTTCAGCAGCACCCCGTCGGCACCTGCCCGCGCGACGATGCCTGCGACGTCAGCCAATCCCTCGATGCCTGCGGAAGTGCCTTGGCGCCCGTGATCCATCGCCACGAAGAGGGCTCTGCTGGGATGGTTGCGAAAAAGCGACCTCATCCTGATCTCCTTTCCGATGGAACGCATGAGATGGTTGTCCTAGCCACTATAAAGCGTTTCCCAAGCGAAGGCTACGGCTTCAAGCAAACCTGCCAAGGCATCAACTGGGAGAGCAGGATAAAGGACAAGCCACGACGCCTGGGCAAGAGGAGGAAGAAAAATTAGGAAAGCTTCAGGGCAAGCAGTTAGATCTCAAAGATCTCCTGCCCAGAATAGACGAACGGTCGCCCCTGCCCGAGCGGGCTGGGCGGGATCGAAGGCTTGGCCCCAGCCAGCAGGGCAAATATCTGGGTCATGGCGGCGTTTGCCTGCGTCCCGACCGAATCGGGCTCAACGTTTGGACTTGGGACATCTGTACTACCAGGCGCCATAAACAAGCCATCCTCCGACACGTAGTTTTGGAGCAACGTCTCAGCATAACCTCTCATCAGCTCCATCGTCGCCGCGTCACGCGTGGAATTTGGCCGTATCTCAGCCAACCTGACCATGTTCCTGAACCATATGGCGTTGAATATGATCGGCTGAGCCAAGAGGCGGCTGCCGAAGTAAGCCAGGGAGGCCTGTGCCGTCTGCTCCGCTTCCCTCAAGAACGTATCGTTCCCCGTGGCCCTGTAGAGGAGAGCCCCTGCCCCGATCATGGTGCCTTGGTTGTAGCTCCACAGGGTTTGATCCACGCGGACGCTCAGGCTTCCTCCCTCTCCATGTTGCTGGACGACGTTTAGGTGGTCGTAGTATAAGCCATCTGGTGACCTGAGGTACTTCACCGTCCAGAGGTAGAACTTCTCGGCCCACTCGAGGTAGTACGTTTTCCCAGTGAGCATGTAGAGCTCCGCGGCTGCCTCGGCAGCCGGTCCGTTCGCACATGTGTTTCTACCCCTATATGGGTTGCTGCCGGAAACCCAGTATAGGCCTCCAGGATCCGGAAGCGACGAATTACTTGCCCAACCAATTACCTCGAAGTCGAAGAGGGACTCTGCCCTCTGAAGGTACGTTGAGTTGTGGCTGTTCATGTAATACTGGAGAAGCACAAGCAGCGCCCAAGCGTTGTCGTCGTAGTACTCAACTCCAGCGGAACTTGGAGGCACCGGAGCCGCCGAGTCATAGCCCCCGTTGGGATTCAGATAGAGTTGCATCGCCCTGTAGTTCCTCTCCATCTCCTGTGCTGCGTCGAAACCGGGCGCTCCTTTGAGAAGTGCAAGATAGTTGGCAGCCTCGGCGATCTGAGAGGTCTGCCAGAAACCGTTGAAGACCATACCAATTCCCCTTCCAGAGTAAAGACCATAACCAGGCAGGTAGTACTTCCTGATTACGACCTGATAAGAAGAGAACGCGCAGGAAGCGTAGTCATGACATGGCTGGCCCCTAGGATGACCCACGTATGCCAAAGAGACCATCCCGGATGCCGACACAAAGATCAGGATCATCAGGAAGTAGGGGAAGAATGCAACGCAAGAGCAGCTCAACTTTGGCTTTAAACAGTTGCCTCAGCACTTAAGCTTGAGCTGTCTCTTCCAGATGCCTAGCCCCTCAGGACAGCCCACGTGAAGGCCCCAATCATGATCAGCGAAGCCACCCAGTCCGCCAGGCTGAACTTGAACTCGCGGTAGTAGCTCCTCTTGCCGGATGGCGAAAAAGCCCTCAGATCTGCCGATATGGCTATGTCCTGCGCGTCCTTGACGGTGAGTATGACCACGTTTGCGACGCCCAACAAGGCAGCCTTCAGCGTGTAGTAAGAGGACAGAAGAGTTGGGCGCGCGCGAAGCGTTACTCCCCTGCTCCTCAGCACGTCCAGAGTGACCGCTATGTTCTCGAGTATCATGGGTATGGCCGTGATCGCGACCGTAAGCGAAAAGGCAAGAGGAGAGGGCACCTTGCTCTTGGTCAGGCTCCTCAGGAGGTCCGAGGGAGGCGTGGTGAATACTATGAAGAAGCTGGCCGCTATGGCCAAGGCCACGCCCAAGCCAGAAGAGAGGCCGAAGTAGAACACGACCGGAGAGAAACCGTACACGTGAAGAGACCAGACGTAGCGGGGAAGCGTGAACAGGTAGCCCCCTAGACCCAGCCTCCTGAAGAAGCGGGGAGGGACAGAGACGGCGTCCAGCCAGGCAGAGGGAAGGATGGCTGACAGCAAGAGGGGCACCATGAAGGCTAGCTTCTCCCTTGGGTCGGGCATCCAGAGGTAAGTCAGCAGCATGAAGAGGAGGAGCAGGAAGGCCGCCACCCGCGTCAGCTGGTCTGCCAGAGCCGGCAGGACAAGGGCAAAGAGGAGTTTGAGCCTGGGATCTACCTTGAACAGGAATGATTCCCCTGACTTGTAGTTGAATATAGAGGCATATCCCCTGACTCCTATGACGACCCATATCAGGTAGAAGGCGATGAGGGGACCTGCGAGGAGCATCAGGAGGGCAAGGGCATAATAAGCCGGCGAGACGAGCAGGGAAAGGAGGCCGGGCAATGCCGGCTTGGGATCTCCCACGCTATAACTCTTTCTACAGCGCTTTTGCTGGTCATCGCTTGAGGGGGACCAACATGCTCAGGCGAGCCCTATATCAGCTGCCCACCGCAGTTGGGAGGGCCAGGCAGGCTGAGAGAGAAGCCAAGCGAGGGCCCGAAGGGGCAACAACCGCCATTGCTATTATGCCTCCAACTATGCCAAACGTGCCGATGGACTGCCTTCAAGCTGGGCGAGAGGACTTTCGCTCGTGCCTGAGGGCCTCCATGGGCGTCAGCCTGGATGCCTTGTAGGCGGGAATGACGCCGGCAACCGTCCCTATGACGGCGGCAAGGGCGAAGGCCAACAGCCCAGTCTCCCAAGAGAGCACGGGCGGGATGGCGACGGATATGCCGAAGGAGCTTGCAGGCTTGGCAAAGCTCAGGAGATATGCCACCCCCACTCCGACCGCGTCGCCGGCAGCCCCTCCGAGGACTCCCATGATGGCAGACTCCGCGACGAACATGCTCACCACGTCGCGGTTGCGAAAGCCCAGGGCCTTCAGCAGACCTATCTCCCTCGTCCTCTCGGTGGTGCTCGTGAACATGGTGGTGGTCACACCCACGAAGGCCACCACGAGGGAGATCGCCGCTGCCGACACGAGGAGGGCGTTCAGGGACCCCATTATGCTGTCGGAGATCTGTATGCCTTCCTGAACGGTGTAAACGGTCAGCTGGTTTCCGTAAAGGGAGTATATCCTGTCCTGCACGTAACTGGCGTATGATGAGGAGTAGAGCACCACGAGAAGGCCGCTGTACCTAGAGCTCCCCGTCAGGGTCTGCCCCGCGGCAAGGGGAACGAAGACGTCTGAGTCGACGTTCAGGAAGAAGCTCTGGCCGAACTCCGCGAGAACGCCCGTTACCATGAAGCTCTTCTTGACGAGTCCGCCACTGGTGTAGAACTCCACGGTCACCACGCTCCCCACCCCGTACCGGGGATAGGACGGATCCCTGGGGTTCGCCACTTGGTAGCCAAGGGTGGCCCCAGACACCATGTTGGGTGGGGTGTACTGGCCCTTCAGGAGCCGAAGGCCCGGGACGGCCTGCGTCAGCCCTCCCTGAGCGTCCACCGCAAAGAGACCCACGTCCTCGGTCCCTCCTCCCCACGATATGACCGCTGGGACGTAGTAGTAGGGGTAGACACCCTTCACGCCCCTGATCGAGGATATGATCTGAACGTCGCGCTGGCCAAGTGACAGGCTGCCCGAAGGAGTGATCGCCATGGTGTTCGTGCCGAACTTCATCAGCTGGTCGCTTATGTAGGATCTGTATCCTCCCACCATGCTCGTTATGCCCAAGATGGCAGCTGGTCCTATGAGTATACCAAGCACGGTTAGGGCAGAGCGCGTCCTCCTCTCTGCCAAAGCCTCAAGGGCCAAGCGCAGGAGATGCTGCAGCCTCAAGTCCCTCACCCGACTTCCTCCGCTCTTCCAGTCGCCCCTGCCGGCGCCCGCGCCGCCCTCGCAGCTTTGCCAGGCTCCTCCGCACCTTCCATCGCTGCCTTGGCCGGAGCTTCCCCGTCCTCCTCGTCCTCTCCAGGGGCTTTCGCGGGTTCCCCTTGTTTCCTGGTGAACCTCCTGCCCGCGAAGAAGGCCAGTACCACCAGCTCCGCGACTGCCGCCAGGGCGGCGTAGGTCGTGGGGGAGGTCCCAGACGGAGAGACCTTGGGCTTAGGGATCTCGACGGGCACGCTCACCGGGATGCTGACGCCGTGCTCCTGCCCCAGAGAGTTCTGGTACGTCACGGTCAGGGTTTGCCTGTAGGTCCCCGAGGCGTTGGCCGGCACCACGAAGCTCAACGAAAAAGGCGTCGGCGAGTCCGTGGGCAAGTCGCCGACGTAGGTGGAGTTGGACCCGACCCAGACCGTCACGTAGTGGGCCTCCTCCGTGCCAGTGTCTATGATTGTCCCCGAGACTGTGGCCAGCGAGCCGTTGTACGCTGGGCTTGCGGTCACGTCGGAGAAGTTGAGCTGAACCTCTCCTCTCAGCAGCACCACCAAGTAGACCTGCTGCACCCTCGTGTAGTTCTGGGAGCCCAGGAAAGACAGGGTCACCTGAAGCGGGAGTGGGCCGGGAGGCAGCTCCGGCACCAAGCTGAGGTTTAGCCGCTCCACCTCTCCTTCCCTCAGGTCTCCCAGATGCCAGGGACCGAACCCCTGCGAGACGTAGAGGCCCTGCACCGGGGTCAGTGAAACGTTCAGGCCTCTCACGGGCTGGGATGCCCGGACCAAGAGCTGCACGGTGTTGTTCCTGTCATACTTGAGCTGAGATGGACTGATGGAAACCGTCAGAGACTGTCCCTGCTCCTCCACGGCCAAGGGTGCGAAGGCAGTCGCCTGGGCCCCCTGAGCCGAGCCCACGGAGAAGTACAGGGGATAAACGCCAGGCTGAACTGCCGGGACGAAGAGCCTGTAGTAGAAGGTCGCGGTTTTTCCGGCCCCCAAGTAGGACAGGACGCTGGAGTTTGACCCCACGAGCTCCATGGGTCCCAGCTCTGGCTGGACCGAAACCTCGGAGAGAGGGGAGGTCCCCGAGTTGCTCACCCTGAGCAGGACCGTGGTCATATCGCCCTGCTGGGAAGGGGATGACACTGCCGCGGCCTTGAGCTGCGCTCTGGGATAGATGGAGATCGAGAGGTAGGTCTGCAAGGCGTAGCTGCCGCCTTGGGCATCCTCAAAGGCTACCCTTGCCGGGACGAGGAGGCTCCCGACCTCTGCGGAGGAGGTCACGTTGACCTGAAAGGCTAGCTCTTGGGCCCCGCCGGGAGGCAAGTAGGCGAAGGTGGTCGCGGCGGTCCCAGAGCCTCCTGGTCCCGTCAGCCCCGGGGGCAGGCTGAGCGTCACGTTCCCCCCAAGAACTGCCGTCTGCGCCGAGTTGAAGACGTAGGCCGTCAGGGGCACCAACCCAAACCCAGGGTAGGGGTAGGTGGGAGATGAGGGAGAGCCCCAACTTGCCTCTCCTAGGGATAACCTCTCCAGAGGGGAAACCCTCAGGCTCAAGGGAAAGGCCTCCTGCTCCCTCTTCCCAGAGCTCGTGTAGTTCACCAGCAGGAGGGCCGGGTAAGAAGAGGGACTGGCCCTCTGACTGACGTCAAGCAAGAAGGTGAAGGTCGAGGTGGAGGTACCAGAGGAGGCAACGGGCAGCGTCAGGCCTGCCAACGAGACGTTGCTCACACCCACCCCAACTCCGGTCACCTGAGGAGCCGCGTAGGAAACGCTTCCCGTGGAAGAGCTGATGGGACCGTATAGGAGGAGCTCAGCGAACTGCACGGTTGAGTTCGGAAGGGCTATGACCTCGACGGTGAGTGGAAAGCTGGTGTAACCTGGTCTGACCCGTGCTGGCTGACTGGCTGTCCCCCACCAGTAGCCCGCCAGCAGGATCCCTCCCCCTGCCGGGCCTTCTCCGAGGGCGGGGAAGACGGAGATCGTCGCCAGCACCAGCAGGATGAGCGCAGCTGCGCGACTCAAGATGACCCACCACCGACCGGCGGCTTGGGGGAGGACTCCTCAGGGGACCCCTTGAGGGGCTCCAAGGCTTCCTTCCGCGGCCCAAGTACCTGCTCTTCCGGCCCCAAGTCCCTTTCATCCCGGGCGACCTCCTCCACCTTCTCGATCAGCCCGTCGCGGATGTGCACTATCCTGTCCGTCATCTTGGCGAGCTCCATGTTGTGGGTGACCATCACGATGCTCTTCCCAGACTCCCTGTTCACCCTCCTCAGCAATCCCATGACGATACCAGAGCTGACCGAGTCCAGGTTGCCCGTGGGCTCGTCTGCAAGTATGAAGCGGGGGTCGGCTGCAACCGCCCTGGCTATGGCCACCCTCTGCTGCTGACCTCCGCTGAGCGCGTTGGGCCTCTTTCCAGCCAGCTCCAGTATCCCGACCTCCCTCAGGCTGGCCATCGCCCTTCTTTTCATCTCTTCCATGCTCATCCCCCTGACCATGAGGGGAAGCATGACGTTCTCCAAGACCGTCATCCTCGGGACCAAGTTGTAGGACTGAAACACGAAGCCTATGTACCTGTTCCTGATGTACGAAAGCTTAGAGTCTGGCAGACGGGAGACGTCTTGGCCGGCCAAGATGACCTTCCCCGAGGTGGGCTTGTCCAGCGCTCCCATTATGTTGAGGAGCGTCGACTTCCCGCTTCCCGACGGACCCACCACGGATACGAACTCCCCTCTCTTGACGGACATGGTTATCCCTCTCAGCGCCTGCGTTGGCACGCCCCCGCCGTAGGTCTTCCTGACGTCCAAGAGCGCGATGGCCGTTTCATCCATGAGGTGTTCTGCCAGAGACGTAAAAGGTTTCGCTAGCGTAACGGTGGCATCAAATGAACCCATGTTTATATCACGATAGGCTTAAAACCTGGCCCAAGCCATCCGCATGTACGACGTCATCTTCCTCGGAGGGGGACCGGGAGGATACGCGGGAGCCGTGACGGCCTCTTCCACTGGCCTAAAGACTGCTGTTGTGGAGAAAAAGAAGGTTGGGGGCACCTGCGTCAACGTGGGCTGCATTCCCGCTGACTCGGCGCTTGCAGCCGTGGATGCCATCAAGTACTCCTCCCTTGGCGTCTTCAAGGAGAACCCAAGGCTTGACTTCGGGGCTGCCATTGAGCGCGCGAGCGGCATAGCGGCTCAGACCGCCGAGCTCGCCTCCATGGTCCTAGGCGCCAGGGGAGTGGACGTGATCCAGGGAAGCGGAAAAGTGATAGATCACGGAGTGCAGGTGAACGGGGAGACGCTCGAGGCGAAGGCGGTGGTGCTAGCCACCGGGGCAACCCCCAACGTCCCGGAGATAGAGGGCATCGAGCCAGAGGCCCTGCTGACGCGCGACACCTTCTGGCAACTCAGGGAAGCACCGGAGAGGGTCGCCGTCCTGGAGGGAGGAGAACCCTCCTCGGACGCGCTTGAGCTCGCGCAGATACTCTCCGCCGGGGGGTCCAAGGTGAAGTTCTTGGACGAGAACGACGAGATATTGCCTTGGGAAGACGCCGACCTCGCGGCCAGCCTGAGGGAAGCCCTGTCTTCGGATGGCATCGACTTCTCCTTCCAGGTTGAGCCGAACTCCATCTCAAGGGACAATCAAAGGCGCTTCAAGGTGACGTGGGAGGAGGGGGGAGAGCAGAAAGAGGAGGAGTTCGACGCCATCATGGCGTCCTATGGCTGGTCTCCCAACGTGCAGGGGATAGGCCTTGAAGAGCTCGGGGTTGAGACTGAGCTGGGCTTCGTGAAGGTGGACGAGCTGGGAAGGACGAACCTGCCGTGGCTCTACGCAGTCGGGGACGCCACGATCCACATGAGCGCGGCCTCCGCCATGCACATGGGGAGGATCGTGGCCATGAACATCGCGGGGGGCAAGCAGGCAATGGATTACGATCAGTTCCCCAGGGGATGCGCCACCGTCCCAGAACTGGAGGCCGTGGGTCTCACGGAGCTCGGAGCAAGAAACGCCGGCATACAGCCCGTGATCGGGACCGCAGACCTTCAGGCAAACGAGAAGGCCATAGCTATGGGCAGGGCGAAGGGCATCGTGAAGGTGGTGGCAGACGAGAAGGGGAATGTGATAGGGGGAGGCCTCGTGGGCCCCTTTGCGTCTGAGGTTGTACACGAGCTGGTCCTGGCCATGAGGGCCAAGGCGTCGGTGCTGGACCTCGCTCTGACCAACTACGAGCATGCCACCATATCGGAGTCCTTGCAGGAGGCTGCACTCAAGGCAGCCTCCCAGATGGGGAGGCGAGAGGTGTTGCTGGGCTCTCGGCCCAGAGATCTTGCGCTGAGGTGATGGGGATGACTACCATGAGTGGGAAGGTGGATCTGAAGGTCCCAAAGGAAAGGGTGCTGGCCTTTGCGGCCAACCCCGACGAGTTCTCCAAGGTCCTGCCAAACCTTCAGGAGTTCGAGAAGAAAGAGGAAGGGAAGTTCACGGCAAAGTTCAAGGCCGAGCTGCCGCCTGACATGAAGAAGGGCCTGCTGGCCAACCTCTCAAACGTTGGCATAAAGATGAACTTCCAGATCTCGACGGATGGCGACTCGGTCGCCGTGCACGGAGAAGGACGGTCCATGGGCATGAAGATAGTCATAGACCTGAAGATGCACATGACTGCTTCCGCGGACGGCACAGAGATCGCGTGGAACGCGGACGTGGACGCGGGCATGATACTGCGCATGATGGGTGAACAGAACTTCAAGAAGGTGGCGGACGGGATAATCGAGCAGATGATAGGGAACGTGAAGGCCACCCTCGAAGCTCCCCAAGGAAGGGCATGACCGGACGGGGGACCTGACCGAGCAGCGGCAAGGCGGGACAAAGTGCCTGACCTCACCCTCAAGAAGCTTGGGAAAAGCGGGGAGAAGGTGCCGGCCGTAGGCCTCGGGACCTGGCAGCTGGGCGGGGCGTCGGCCCTAGAGGCCCTCCTCGAGGGAGTGAGGGCAGGAGCAAGGCTTCTGGACACCGCCGAGATCTACGGAACTGAGGAACTGGTTGGAAGGGCAGTTTCAAGTCTGGCGCCCCAGGAGAGGGAGGGGCTGGTGGTGGCCACGAAGGTCTGGCCGACTCACTACAGGCCAGATGACATGGAGGCTGCGGTCGACCGCAGCCTCAGGAAGTTGGGAGTGCGGGAAGTTGACCTCCTGCAGCTCCACTGGCCCAACCCGGCGATCGACATGTGCCAGACGGTCAGGTCCCTCGAGAGGCTGGTGGAAAAGGGGAAGGTCAGGCTGATCGGCGTCAGTAACTTCTCGGTAAAGCAGCTTGAAAGGGCAAGGGCGTGCCTTTCAAGGCACGATCTGGTTTCGGACCAGGTCGAGTACAGTCCTTTCTTCAGGCAGGCCGAGAGGGAACTCATACCTTACTGCGAAAGAGAGGGGCTGAGCGTGCTGGCCTACAGTCCCCTCGGGCACGGGTGGGTGAAGAAGGCAGAGGCCTCGGCTCTAATGAAGAATCTTTCTGAGTCGATCCCAGGTCGCACGCCTGCTCAGGTGCTATTGGAATGGCTGACTTCCAAATCGCCAGTGATAGCCATACCGAAGGCCTCTGACCCATCCCACGCCGTGGAAGACGTGCGGGCTTCTGAACGGACCCTGACACACGAGGAGCTGACGAGGGTTGAAAGAATCATAGAGCCATACGCAGGCATGGGAGGGATAGTGGGGACCGTGCCAAGGGCAGCCCTTGAGGCCTACTTCGCCCTCGCCACGCTGCTGCACCTCTGATGGTGGGCGGGCCTGAGAGGAGACAAGGCCTGAACCCAAGGTCAGTTGATGTCCTGCAGCTGCAACAAAAGCCCAGGAAGACGGCCGCGACTTCGCCAGCCGACGGGGTTTAACTCTGACCGGGAAAGAGGGACGCAGTCCGCGAGGGGCATTTTACCACTGGTCCCCCAGCCCCAACACGGGAGAGAGAAAAGGATCAACTCCGCTGACCGCGGGAACTCGCCTGGGTCAGCAGGGGGTTGAGGATCTCGCAGCACTGAAAGGCAGGAAGTCCGAGACCTTGATCATCGAAGACGAGGGGGCGACTTCGGACGTCACCAAGCAATTCAAGACCCTCGCAGGCCAGTTGGGCACTTCGAGGGGTCTGTGCAGATACCTCGAGAGATCGTGCCAAAGGACCTCAGATGTCCTGCAGTTGGGAGTACCGAGCTCTTGGAGAAGGCGCTTGAAGCTGCCCGCGGAGATGTCTGCCGCTTGGCAGTAACCGTTGACCGCAGCGCAAAAAAAGCCCTGTTCTTCCAACCCATGGAACCAGAGCAAGGGAAAACGCCCAGAAGGACCTCATGGGAAAAGGTGTTCCAGTCGAGGACGTTTGCCCTCTTTAGAGAGACCTTCGAGAAAGAGGGATCTCAGGTCACCGTCGACCTCGTCAGGCACAGAGGGGCCGCGGGAGTGCTTCCCCTATCGGGAGAGGAGGTGGTCTTGGAGAGGCAGTTTCGCTACAGCCTTGGAAAGTGGGTGCTTGAGGTACCCGCTGGAACTCTCGAGGAGGGAGAGGACGAAGAAACCTGTGCCAGAAGGGAACTGACAGAGGAGACTGGATACGTCGCATCTAGGCTTGTCAGGATGGGTAGGATCGCCCCTACACCTGGCTACGACGACGAGATGATCGGGCTGTACGCAGCATGGGTCAGTGGTCCCCCAGGCACCCAGAGTCTCGATCAAGACGAGCAAATAGAGGTGCTGCGCCTTGGCAAGCAGGAGGCTCTGGAGATGATAAGGCGGGGAGAGATATTCGACGGGAAAACCGTCGTCGCCATTCTGCTGGCCAGGGAGCTCGGCTACCTCTAGCGCTTGCTGTTCCTGCGTCGGTTCCTTCAGCTGGCGTTGAAGAAATGCAGTTAGAAGGACCTCCGAAAAACCACGTGACTAAGTGACTCTCTCGCTCGCGTCGGCGAGACGCGAGCAGACTTCTACCCCTTCGCTTCCTTCCATTCCTCTGTCATCCTCCTCCTCTCCCTTCATCCCAAGCCCTGCGATCGTCCCTCCTCTCTGAAGACCTTCTGGACGTCGTCGCTGGCATATCCACTCAGCAGCCCTCCCTTCAGGAACGGCTGGTACCGGGGTATGACCCAGAACTTCATGAGTGGGAGGTAGATCAGGCCTGAGACTAGGAAGGCCGTTATCCAAGAGTTGGCATAGAGCATCTGCGTCACCGGGTTCACCACCAGCCCGAGAGGCGATAGATAAGTCAGGAGCACCGCTCCCACGAAGGCAAGCACCGCGGCTGGGTTCACGCCGTGCAGGTACCTGAACCTTCCCCTGCTCAGGTAGGCGTCCACGGCCTCGAACTTGAACCTCCTTATCACCGCGTAGTCGAACACGGTCACGCCTGCGACCGCCCCCAGCACACCGCCGTAGGCGAGGAGCCAGTCGTATATGTAGGAGTAGGCCCCTCTTGAGTAGAACGTCCAGGCCCCCAAGAGGGCGCTTATGACAACGCCTATGACTATGCCCCTGAACCAGCTCAGGTGCTTCGAGTACGTGTTCGCTATGTCGTAGCCTGGGGCAACGGAGTTCGCGTACACGTTCACCGCGTAGGTGGCAAGCATGAATGAGAACAGCACGAAGTAGCTCAGCCAGCTCGGCAGATACACCGCCGCAAGCAGCACGGGGTCGGCTATGCCCCTTCCCCCGTTAAGCCCCAGAAGCTTGGTTCCCCCGTAGGTGATCACGCCGAGGGCTCCTATGCCCGCCATCATGAATGGCATGGGCAGCTGTCCCCAGACGTGGGCCTTCTGCGACTTGGCGAACCTGGTGAAGTCGGGCATGCTCCTCACCATGGTAGCCCAGAAAGCGACGTTGGCGTTGAGGAAGGCGATCGCTCCAAGCCAGAACCCAAAGGAACTCGCTGGAAGCGACGTAGGGTTGAGCGGGGCGAACCTCCAACCCGTCCCGAGCATCACGCTCAGGAAGAGCGTCAGGAATCCCGCCAGCACCACCGGGGCCGCGAAAGCGCCCAGCCACTTGAGAGGAGGCTGCCCCTTGCGCGGAGGGGAGACGTAGAACAGCAGGAGCTGCGTGGCTATCACCGCGGCGAAGGTCACCCAGAATATCCTTGGAAACATCACAGAAAGCGAGTAGGTCTGGACGCCGCTTGTCAGCAGAGAGGTCCTGCCCGAGGCCACCACGTAGGCCGCGACCGCTGCCTCGGTGATTATGTAGGACTCGATGCCCCACCAACCCATGGAGACCACTGCCCTGACCCAAGAGGAGATCTGCGTCCCGTAGATTCCCCACCTGGTCCTGCTGAGCTGCGCCTCGGACATGCCGTACCTCGCTCCCCCGTGGGACTGTATGAGCATCGGGATGAGCACGACGGCGTTCCCCAGGAAAACCTCGAGTACGGACTGCCACCAGTTCAGCCCGAAGGCAGGCCCTGCAACCGCCAGCATCCAAGTGGGGACTATGGCGACCATGGTGAACCAGATGGCCGCGTAGGTCCATGGACCCCAGCTCCTGAGTGAGATGGGAGTTGGGTGAAAGTCCTCGTTCCAGAGGTACCCCTCCTCGGGGAACCTCTCCTTGAGCTCAACCTGACCCCTGCTCCTGTCGTACGCGATAAAAGAAGACCGATCGGAGCCAAGGTCTAGAAGATCCTCCTTTTTACCTGATTTCGGCACCTGCGTCGAGCTTTAGCGCTACTTATAAAGATTTTGCATGGCAGGACAAAGATTTAACGCCATTCTGCAAATCAACTGACCAGTCCGCTGCGCATCTGGCGTCCGCAATTGAGGGGAAGATATGGGATTTCCTCGCGGAGTTCCGACCTCTTCCCACCTTCCGCTACTCTCCGACCTGAGCACTGCCTCAGCGATCGCCTGAACCGCCAAGCCGTCGTCAAATGAGGCGGCTGGGAAGAGCTCTCCTTGCCCCGACGCGGCTCTGAGGAACTGAGCATCCTGACCCACAACCGCGTCCTCCCATCCAGCCAGGTGACCCGGCGGCCACGTCTTGCCGCTGGGCAAGGAGACGTCTGTGGCGCCCTCGGAGACCGCGCTCCAAGGATCCGTCAAGAGAAGGCGCTCGCTGCTCCCATCTTCGGAGACGACCTCAAGCTCGTTCATCCTTTCCAGGTCGAAGCTCAGGCTGCCCCTCTCTCCGTATACCTCGAACCTGAGGGAGTTGGCCCTCCCCAGGGCCAGCTTCGACGCCTCCACGGTCCCGTAGGCACCGTTCTTGAACCGCAGAAGTGAGGCGAAGGCCTCATCGACTTCGACGGGAACCATCCCACTGGGTCCAGGCCTCTCCTTCGCGGCCCTCCCTGTCAGCCCCACGACCGCCTCGACGTCTCCGACCAGAAAGCGGGCCATGTCGAAGACGTGAGATCCAAGGTCCCCCAGGACGCCCAAGCCCGCCAGCTCCCTCATGCCCCTCCACCCGAGGGGGGCCTGCGGATTTGACAGGCTCTGGTGAAGGTAAGACGCCCTGAACTCGTACACCCTACCGAGCCCCGGCACAAGGGCCTTCGCACGGAGCACGGCCGGGACAAACCTGTAGTTGAAGCCCACCGCTGCGACCCTTCTCTTGGCGGCCCCGCGGGCGGCATCGACCATGGCTACAGCTTCTCCCAGCGTCGCGGCCATGGGCTTCTCCACGAGCACGTGCTTCCCCTCCCCAAGCGCCTCGATCGAGGGCCCAGAGTGAAGGGAGTTGGGAAGCGCGATCACCACGGCATCTGCAAGAGAAATTGCGCGGTGCAGGTCGCTCGTCTTGTCTGAGAAGCCAAACCTGCGGGCAAAAGGGACGAGGCTGGACAGATCGCGACCGTAGACGCAGGCAAGCGCGGGTTTCTCCACGTCGTAGAAGTGGCTTGCGACAGAAAGAGCATGGGCATGCGCCCTCCCCATGAAGCCGTGTCCAAGCAGGGATACCCCGACGGCCATTCGGGGACGGCCTGAGGGGATTTACGCCTATCGACGGGCTCGGATATGCGTCTCGATGAGGAAGTTTCGCGGGGCCAAGGAGGGTTTCGACAAGGGAGGGCCTATCGCTGCCAGAGCGACCTGTCCCTAGTCGGCTTGACATCGCGATGGTCATGTTGGAAATCAAGGCGAGCGATCGCAACGACCAAACACGGCGTCACGCACGACTGGTACCGCGAGGGCCGTGTTTGGAAACCAAGCGTCGCACCTCTCAATCTGGCCGTGATTTCGGCACCTCGTCTGAAACTGCTGACTTGCTCAGGATTGATCACCCTGTTTTTGCACCGCGAGGACCGCGTTTGAGTTAGCAGTCTCAGGCCGCGCGGCCGATTCACCTGAGCCGCCGGCGCCGCAAGAAGACGCTGCCAAGGCGAGCACCCCGCCAGTTGTCCCTACGCGTGCAGCGGCTCAGCCGTCGGGAATGGGCGAAGGAGGCGGGCAGCCGCACCCCAGCGCCTGGGAGCCTGGGCTGCTGAATAGGAACCAGAGGAAATGGGCGCGCCATGCCTTAAATCTTGGGCCGACTCATCCCCGTGATCCTGCTCTCTGGCTTTCTGCTGGTCGACTTCTCTGCCGTAAACCTGATGATGCTTCCCCTGCCAGGAGAGCTCCTCTACGCGACCATCGGGATGAACCCGGGCGGGCACCCCGACAACGTGGCTCTGACGCTCGCAAGGCTGGGACACGATGGAAAGGACGTGACGGTCTTTGGGACGGTGGGAAGGGACGAGCTGGGAGACCTAATAGAGCACCGCTTGGCATCCTTCGGCATAAGCTCCCGCCTGAAGAGGACAGAGGGTAGCACCGGCGTGACGCTGGCCCTGAGCGTGAGGGGAAGAGACAGGTCGTTCATAGCCGACCCAGGGGCGAACGCTTCCTTTGATGCGGACGCGCTTGAAGCGCTGCTGCGCGAGCTGAAGCCAGACATCTTCTACATGGCCTCGGGGGCCCTCGGGGAGGCCGACGGCCGGGTTGCCGAGGTCCTTGCCTTGGCCAAGAGGGAGGGATCCATGACCTTTGGAGACCTGGTCAGGAGACGCGACGGCGACTGGGGCTTTGCCTTCCAGCAGCTGACTTACCTCGACGTCTTTCACGTGAACGCGTCAGAGGCAGCAGACATGACCGGGGCGGGTCCCGAGGACGCGGCGAGGGCACTGTCCAGAGCAGGGGCTGGTCTAGCCGTTGTTACGAAGGAGGACGGGCTGAGCGCCTCTTGGGACGGAGGCAGGCAGAGCTTGACGCAGGCTGGCTTCAGAGTAGAGGAGGTGCTGGACACGACGGGAGCTGGAGACGCGTTTGTCGCCGGCCTGATTGAGAAAGTCTCCAAGGAGGGTCTGCCTTCAACGAGGGAGGAGATAGAGGAGCAACTTCTGTTCGCACAAGCGGTCGCCGCGGTGAAGGTCTCCGGAGTGAGCACTACGGCGATCAGTTCCGCCGCCGTGGAGAAGATGTTGCAGAAAGGAGAAAGACAAAAATCAAACGCCACCCGGCGAGCCAAATCCGCAGGAGGGTTGAGAACATGCTCCTTGCCCCGCATCAAAAAAAATCTTCTTGGATCGACCTTCAAGGTGGGCTGGGTACCGTGAAGGAGACTGAGTTGCTCACGACAGTGTTGCCCTGGACGTCCTGGGCGTTGACTATCTTGAGCGTGTAGGTGGCCGGCGTAGGCATGGATGTCGTCAAGACGATCGTTACCGTACCTCCAGCGGGGATGGTCCACGTCCAGCTACTGCCTGTGTCGCCAGATTGAATGCCATCGCCAAACCCGAAGTCCCCGTTCACTATGGAACCATCAGAGGCCACAACGAGCAGCTGCGAGGTGCTCCCTTGATTTGCGGTGAGCACCACGTTATAGCTCCCCTCGTTGGTAACCGATATGTTGACGACGTTGGAACCTTCGGGTCCCTGCTTAAGGCCGATGCCCTGCACGCTGAGCGTGAGGGAGGTGGTGCCCGTGAGCTTGCTGGAGGTGCCCGCTGACATGAGACCGGAGACCCAGCCGTATATGGCCAGGCCCGCCGCTATGGTGATCGCTATGAGGAGGACGGTGGCTATTATGGGCGATATTGCCCTCTTGCTTCTCAACTTTGCCCGCGCAGAGGCTCCCGCAGCCTTTAAGCGTTGCTCAACGCTGCCACAAGGGCACTGGCGCGAGTCAGGCATCCATGCGCCTTGCTGGAAACGAGCCGGGGATATCTCCCCTGCAACTCAGGGCTCCACGGCGGCGCACTCCTCCATCTACACGCACAGAAAGAAGCGCCCTCTTGCCCCGACATCCTGAAGAGAACGAACGGGAAAGCGCAACCCCAATGACGAAGAACATGCATGAGCTGGCAAGGCCCAGGCACGCGCTATTCAGAACCGCTGATGTTATCAAAGACCGCAACAGGAAAGGAGAGAGCACGCGAGAGCACGCCCTTCAAGAGCCCTCCCAGCCTCACGCGAAGGCAAGCGCTGGAATTGCATTCTCCCAGACGAAACCTCGCGTTCTGCATCCGAAAACCCCAGAGGACCCAATCTGGGAGGTGTCGCGGAGATCCCAGCCCATTGACGCCATCCAAGCGACCGCGCGTGGTGAGCACCGTCTCAAGGTGCGCCTCAGGCAGCTTGATCCAATCAGGTTGACGACATCCCCGCACGAGGCACAAGAAGAGGGCCTGCGACCCTTATAAACGACGCTGGGTGGACCCCATGCGCCTGGGGATATCCACGGAGTCCCTTGACCCCAGCTTCATAGGGGGAGGGCACGAGCACGCCTGGAGGGTGATCGGGTACCTGAGGGAGAGACACGACCTAGTCTACTATCCCTCCCTCAGGACCCTGACGGAACCGAACGCAGAACAGATCATGAAGGAGCTAGAGGCCAGGGGACTTGAAATCCCTTCCGCGGCCTTCTCCCTCGCGCACAGTCTCTCGGGAATCGGCACGGCAAGGAGGTACTCCTGGCTCTTCCTCTCCCACCTCAAGTACCAAGAGGTGGCGAGGGAGTACGCCTCGGAGCCCTCCGACTTCTACTTCGACCCGAACTACTACGGTATCGACGTGAACTTCGTGGCCTCGGCCGCCCAGAGGGGGTACGGCCTGACCATCCACGGCCCCTACTTCGGCGCCTCCCTTTCGGGCAACGTCAGGAACTTCGTGGCCTCGGCCAGGGGCTCCCTGACCACGCCGTGCGCGGCAAGGGCGCTTCTCACGCGGGTGGCCTACAACAACGCGCTGAGGGTGACGCGGGAGAAGCTGTCCCTCCCCTTCAGGACCGGCCGGCTGAGGTTCCTGGCAGCGGTCAGCAGGGGCACCCTGGAGGAGCACGGGCTGCTGGACAGGGGGGTCAGGACGGTGGTGCTGAGGCCTGCCAACGCCTTTGACCCCGGCCTCCTGGACCACAGGACGAGCGACAAGGAGGGCTACTTCGTCTACTACGCCAGGCTGGTGTTCGAGAAGGGCCTGCTTCACCTGCCAGAAGTGATGAGGGTGGTGACGGAAAAGAGGCCCGAGGCAAGACTGCTGATCTTCGGCCCCCAGGGCAAGGGATATCAGAGGTGCGTCCTGGACCTCTTCTGGAAGAGGGTTAAGAGGTACGGGCTGGAAGATAACGTGCGGTACCTGGGGGTGCTGCCGCGCCCCGAAGTCTACCGCGTCGTGTCGAGGGCGAGGGCCCTGCTCTACCCGTCTTTCTCGGACGCCTTCTCGCTGGTGCTGCTGGAGACGCTGGCACTGGGGACGCAGGGGGTCGCTTACGCCATCCCGGGAGTGAGGAGCGCCTTTGGCGGGCTGCCAGACGTCCGGCTGGTGCAGCCTGGGGACGTCGAGGGCATGGCCGAGGAAGCACTGAGCCTCCGCGGAGAGGTCGCGGATGACCAGAGGACCCAGGCCTTACTACGGGAGCACTCCGACTGGAGGGCCGTCGGCAGGCAGCTGAACTCCCTCATAGAGGCGACCACTTCATCCGGAGGCAGCTGAGGTACTGGCATCGCAGATGAACGAACAAGATGTGAGAAAATCTGACATACTCTCCTCGCTAAAGCGACGGAGGTTCTGCTTTTGCTTCTTTTTACTCCATCATCCCTCACGGTCTGGGAGCGTTTTGCAGAACTTCCATTCTTGAGCTTTAGGGTCGTTCCTATCCTAAACGTTGCCCCTCTAGGGGTATCAGTGCTCCCTTTGCACGCATCCCTGTCTACGCGCAATTTGGATATGCCTTTATCCACGATATGAAGGATAGACTGTGGAGGCATTCCAAACCAGCTATTGGCTGGTTTTATTGTGAGAGTATCCTGCATGCCTCCTTCAGAGGACTTATCTACAGGACTTCTCACATTCTTCATATCATTATAGCTTATAAATCTTTTGCAATTCATCTCCTCCCTAAAGGTCGGAGCTTTCTTGCTCATTTGCAGTAAGCGTAAACATTGAAAAAATCCGCCTAGGTTCAGGTATCCTAGCAGCACCCGGTCAAGTTACGGTGAACGTGACGGAATTGGCAATGACGGTGTTTCCTTGGACGTCGGTAGCATCAACTATCTTGAGCGTGTAGGTACCAGCACCAAGACCCGAAATGGTTACGCTATTCGTGCCACCCGCACTCACGGTGACAGACAGGCCACTGGTAGCCGCAGAATTTATGGCTCCATCTGACGCAACGAGCTGGAAGTTGTTCGGGCCTAGGTTCACGTCGTAGCTGCCCTCGTTCGCGATGAGTATGGTCGCGCCGCTGCTGCTCGTGTTCTCCACGCTGAGCGTGAGGGAGGTGGTGCCCGTGAGCTTGCTGGAGGTGCCCGCTGACATGAGACCGGAGACCCAGCCGTATATGGCCAGGCCCGCCGCTATGGTGATCGCTATGAGGAGGACGGTGGCTATTATGGGCGATATTGCCCTCTTGCTTCTCAACTTTGCCAAACGCATGGACCTCGCAGCCTTTAAGCGTTTCGAGAGGTTGGATGAGCACCCAGGGGCGGATGCAGGAGGTCAAGTTCCCAGGGTCTTCTTCACGGATCCTAGGCACGGCGCGAAGCGAGTCTTCTTTGAGGACGAAATGACGTCGGGAACCCATCGCCCCGTCCGCTCCCCTCGCTCGCTCCTCTCCCTCTCGCCGCCCTGCCGGTCGCCTTCCCCTCCCCGAGTCCTTCCGCTACGCCCCCCTCAACGAAGCCTTCCGCAAGTCTCCCTGCCCCCTGCACGCTCGCCGAAGTGGCCCCGCGAGAGGCTTAAGCGCTCTCCTGCCTTCATCCCATGAGAGCCGCGCTCTTGGTTGTGGACATGCTCCAGGAGTTCATCTTCGGGAAGCTTGGGAGCGACCCCGCCAGGGCAACCGTGGGGCCCGCCAAGCTCGTCCTCTCGGAGTTCAGGGCAAGGGGCCTCCCGGTGATATACCTCTGCGACTCCCACCTGCCCCAGGACCCCGAGATCCCGCTCTGGGGCCCGCACGCCATGAAGGGGACCCCGGGAGCCAGCGTGGTCGAGGAGCTGAAGCCCATGCCGGGAGAAACCGTCTTGGAGAAGCGCGCCTACTCGGGCTTCTACGGGACGCCACTCGAAGAGGTCCTGAGGTCGCTGGGGGTCGACTCCTTGGTGCTGGTTGGACTCGACGCAGACGTGTGCGTCAGACACACGGCAGCGGACGCCTTCTTCAGGGGATACAGGCTTTTCGTGGTCAGGGATGCCGTGGCGCCCCTATGGGACAAGAGCTGGGAAGAGTACTACCGCAGGGTCTACGGGGCGACCGTGCTGAGCTCAGGGGAGCTGCCAGGGTTGCTGGGACCCGCGGAGAGCCATCCCTCGCGCTCAGGGAGCACTCCCTGAGAAGCAGCGCTGCCCGAACCTGCGCTCTCGGAGCGTCCACGGATGGCGCACCAGCCGCGTCTCTCTCATGGCTGCAACAGAAGAGTATAGGAGGTGATGAAAAGCGAAGTTCGAGCCGCGTCTCTCTCATGGCTGCAACCCGATGGCTTTCCGCCAGGACGGGATGACCCTCTAGCCTCGGTCGAAAGCTTGGTCTAAGGTGTCGGCGCAGCCTCCTGAGCCCAAACCGCTCCCGCTCCCACCCCTCTACGAAAACCACATAGAGGCGCTGGAGGACAACACGAGCTGAACCGCGCTCCCACCCTCTGCGAGAACCTGGCAAGGCCGGTCGAGATGAAAACGACCAGCTTCCAAGCGATTGAAACTCCAGGCCTTGCGCCATTCTTTCGGCAAGCCAGATGGGGATTAAAAAGCCTTCTGGGTGCATCGCGAGCGGACCGGAGAAAATCGAGACCCAACCTGTCTGCGGAAATCGAGACCCAACCTGCCAAGTCGAGCGGGCAGGCAGCTGGGCATGCAGCCGAGCCTTCCCCTCCGCTGCCCGCCCTCTGGGAAGTTCAGCTCCCCCGCTCCCGCCCTTCCCCTTGCCAGGTTCCTGGGCCCTTCCCCCCTTCTTGGCCAGCAGGTAGGCTAGGGCGATCGCCTCCAGGACGGCCACCGCGGCCACTGCTGAGGCGGCGTACTCCCAAGCGCTGACTGGCTTGGGAAGTGGTGGCGGCACTGCCTTGAAGCTGGCCTCAAGGCTCCCGGGACCGCCGACGATCACCGCAGTGGAGGCGGCGCTGGAGTTGGCGACGGTCAGCCCCCAGAGACCGTCCAGCCCGAGAACTCGTACCCGGAGCTGGGAGTGGCCTTGACCACGAAGCCGGTTCCCGCCGCGTACCAGCCGCTCCCGCTGGGGCTGACGCTCCCGTCTGGCCCGGCGGTGACGGTGACCTCGTACTGAGTGCCGTAGTAGACCGCCGCGCCGGAGCTGGAAGGCACGCTCAACGTCCCGGAGGGGGAGGAAGCGACGTACCTTACCCCGGTCTCCTGGACGACGCCCGTGACGTTCCAGGCGTACTGGCCGGGGCCCAGGCCGGTGAAGGTAACAGACGAGGAAGAGGTGGACTTAGTGATCCCGTTCAGGGTGGCGGACCAGGAGGTGCCGGAGGGCAGGCCGACCTCGGAGATCGTGACGTTGTAGGTCACCGGGGGAACCTTGAAGGGAACCACCTGAAGCAGCAGCGTCGACGAGCGGGTCAGGCCGCCGCTGACGGCTGAGACGTTCACCAGGTAGCTGCCCGGAGGGACGGAGGTCCCCACGACCACGGTCGCCAGCGTGGAGAAGGAGCCAGAAGAGAGGTTGCCAGAGCAGCGCTCGAAGCCGACGTATATCCCCTCTGGGGCCTTGGCCCAAAGAGTCACGGCCTTGCCCGCCCCGCTGGGGCCGGCACCCTGGGGCAGGAAGGAGACGACCGAGGAGGGGCTGCGGAAGAAGAAGGCGTACTGGGCGACCAGCAGCAGAGAGGAAAAGGCGAGCACCGCCCATGCCAGTGCCATTTCCCCCCTTCCAGATCTCACCTTGCCCCCGAAGAGGGGGCGCCCCCGCGCGCGGTCTGACCCTCTGGCTTCATCTTCGGTTCAAACCGACACTCCCTCTTAGCCCTTTCCTCTCCTTCTCCCTTCCTTCCTTCTCTCCCCCGCAGCCCGGAGAGAGACCTAGGCCCGTGGCGAAGGGCCGGAGGCGCCAGGAAGCGAGGGGAGAGATTCTCAAGGAAGAGGGAGGCGAGAGGCAATGAGCGAGATCTGAGGCGAGGGATAACGGCGGGGAGGGAGGTTCTCCGGCCGCGACCTCTCGCGGTCTTCCACGAGGTAGCTGAGGAGACCGCGGCGAGGCGAGGCGAGGCAGTCTGGCCTAAACCTTGGGGCAGGCAGAGGCCGGAGGTGCTCTGCTGAACGAGCCGGAAATCGCCCAAGTTTGAGGGGTTTTCCAAGACCCGCGGATCTCACGAGCGATCTCTTCGCCGGAGGATCACTCCTGAGACGTGCAGGCGCTCGGAGATCTTTTGCGCCACAAGAAATTGTTCAACAGTCCAACTGGAGGTCAGGGTTAAAAGCCCCGGCGGCCCGTCGCCATGCCTCCCAACCTGGCCTTCGGACCTGTCCCCTCCAGGAGGCTTGGCAACAGCCTGGGGGTGAACAACGTCCCGGCGAAGACCTGCTCCTACAACTGCGTCTACTGCCAGCTGGGCTCGGCCTCGCCCAGCCTGCAGAGGCGGACCTTCTACGATCCAGCGGAGGTGCTTGAGGCCGTCAGGAGCAGGCTGGAGGAGGTGAGGAGGCGGGGATCAAGCGTCGACTACCTGACCTTCGTCCCAGACGGGGAGCCCACGCTGGACATCAACCTTGGGAAGGAGATAGAGCTGCTTAGGGGACTGGGAGTCCCGGTGGCCGTGATCACCAACTCCTCCCTCCTCTTCGAGGCGTCGGTCAGGGATGACCTGAAGTCGGCTGACCTGGTCTCGGTGAAGGTCGACGCCTCCTCAGAGAGGACCTGGAGGCTGGTCGACAGGCCCCACAAGTCCCTCTCCCTGGCTCAAATGATCCAGGGACTCCAGGACTTCTCGAGGGAGTACCGGGGGACGCTGCTGACCGAGACCATGCTGGTAGATGGCGTCGACTACTCGACGGAGGCAGAGGGGCTGGCGAGGCTCATAGCCGGGCTGCGTCCGGAAAGGGCCTACCTGGCCCTGCCCACTCGGCCTCCCGCCGAGCCTTGGGTGAGGCCGGCCCCAGAGAGCCAGGTGAGCGCCGTGCTCCAAGCGATGAGGGGCCTCGTGCCCCGCGTGGAGCTGCTGATAGGGCAGGAGTCCGGGGAGTTCGGCGGGACGGGAGAAGCCGAGCTGGACCTTTTGGCCACCGCCGCGGTCCACCCCATGACCGAAGAGTCCGCGGAGGAGCTCCTGAGGCGGGACGGGGCGGGCCCAGACGTGCTGGAGAGGATGCTGAGGGAGGGAAAGCTGGTGAGGATATCCTACGGAGGCAAGAACTTCTACGCGAGGAGGGCGTCGGGCAGCGCGGACCGATGCATTCCTTTCTGGTACATTGGGTTGTGAGCAGGACGCGGGAAAGCGCGGACCGACGGGGCCTGAGATCGGCGGGCATGGTCGTCCGGCCTAGGAGGCCCAGTCAGGCGACCTGATGCCGACCAGGAAGGGCGTCGGGCCTAGCGGAGACCTGCGTCCTTGGGATCCTGCCTCAGGCCCATGAGCGTCTCGTAAAGGGCTGCCAGGGACTGCGTGCCCTTCTCCCCCATGCCGGCGGCGCACAGCGCGTTGTAGAGCTGAAGCGTCAGCGCTGTACCGGGAAGAGCGACGCCTTCGGCGTGCGCCGCGTCGATGGCGTGCTTCAGGTCCTTCTTCAGGTGAGCCGCCTTGAACCCGGGCTCCATGTCCCCCCTCATGAGCCTAGGCATGTACGCCTGAACGGTGAAGGAGCTCGCCCCTCCCGTTGAGAGCACCTGGAAGAGCGCCTCCTGCGGCACCCCCTCCTTCTTCGCCAGGGCCATGGCCTCCACGAGGGCCAGCATGCCCAGCCCCACCCCCACTTGGTTTGCCAGCTTCAGGGCCTGGCCCGAGCCCGCGGGACCCGCGTACACCACCGTCTTGCCCATGGCATCGAAGACTGGCCTGACCCTCTCGAAGACCTCCCTCTCCCCTCCGACCATGATGGTGAGGGTCCCGCTCCTGGCCCCCACGTCTCCTCCCGTCACGGGGGCATCCAGGAAGTCGGCGCCCAGCTCCCGCAGCCTCGAGGCGAAGCTGCGGGCGTAGTCGGGCGAGTTCGTCCCCATGTCCACGAACACCGAGCCGCGCCTCATCCCCTTCGCCGCGCCTTCTGGGCCAAACAGGACCTGCTCCACGTCTGGCCCGTCCGTCACCATGGCGATGACCACGTCGGAGAGAGACGCCAGCTCCTCGGGAGACCTCGAAGCCACCGCCCCTGCCTTCAGGAGGGCTTCGGCCTTGGACCGGGTCCTGTTGTACACGGTCAGAGAGAAGCCGGCCCTGAGCAGGTTCGCCGCCATGGGTCCTCCCATTATGCCAAGCCCGATGAAGCCAACCCTCGGTTTGTCAGACATGAGGGAAGTTCCGCTAGACCTATACGGGTTTCTGGGCTTGCTTGGGAAAGGGAGAGCGGCGCGAAGGCTTACCCCAGGAGAGACCCAGAGCACCCGTTCCAGCTGGCAGGACAGCTGGGCAGACGTAATCCCAAAGACATCTGAGACAGCTCCTAGCTCAGATCAGGCATCCAGCCTCCACCTGGCGCGCCGGCGAGCTGGGATGAGGGGACTCAGCTACCTAACAAGGCACAGGAACCACGGATGCGAGGGCTGGTCTTGCTCGACGTACCCTTCTCCAGACCAAGATGCTTCACCCGCAAGTCCTTCAAACCCAGCCATGCGCAAGGCCTTCTCGAGGAGCGCCTCTTCATCCGCGCATCGCAGCCCCAGGGCCACGCGGGAGTACTCGCAGAGTTCAGATCAGTCAGCTGGGTGCAGAGCGAGATCCGATGCGAGCCAACCAGACATCGCGCTAAACTTTTATCTGGTTTCGATGTTGCAATCATGGCGCGCGGGAAGTGGGTCTTGGCACTTCTCATGCTGACAGTCGTCTTGTCTATCATTCCAAGTGGAGAGAGTTCCACTCAAAGGGGATCCAGCGTGTCTCTGGTCTACGAAGGGACGGGGACCAACTCTGACCAGAACTTCTTCTATCAGGGGCAGGTGGCCGAGTTGGAGTTCAATGTATCGGGCTCAGGGCAAGTCGAGTTCTACCTCACGTACTACGCAGGGGCGAACTGGCACGAAGAAATCTCAACGGTAGATCACGCTGGCCTCGTGAACGTCTCGGTGAACACGTCTTTGCTTCAGCCAGGCCTGTACCAAGTGTACGCCCAAAGCGGGAACCAGACGTGGGACGGCGTGTCTCAACTGCCGGTTCACGACTTCCAAGAGGAACCCTGGCTTGTGGCCGTCATGAAGCCCCTCTCCTTGGGCGAGATCAGCCAAGGTCTTCCCAACCTGACCGTCCCCTTCGGTCTTGGAGTCAACGCCTACCTTCCTTCTCCTGGCCCGGTGCAGAGGAATTATCTCTCAATGATCGCAGCTGCTGGGTTCAAGATGATCAGGACAGACCTGTACGTGCAGGGCACAGACGGTAACTGGCAGGCCGCGTTCCCACCGATGCTGCAGATGGCGGAGGCAGAGAAAGCCGTCGGCATCAGGCCGCTCTTCATACTTGATCAAGACCCAGACCCAGAGGTACCTCCAAACACGTCGACTTGGGACAGCGCCTACGCCAGCTACGCCGGCAACGCTTCCCTGACTTTTTCCCAGTTCAACCCGAT
>OGCG01000338.1_pt1 | contig 30363 bp, 39 predicted proteins | sample 1570061 | NCBI WGS metagenome assembly OGCG01 (sample SAMN06268698, study PRJEB24515) | hot springs metagenome | isolation source: Joseph's Coat, Yellowstone National Park, Washington, USA | place: USA:Joseph's Coat, Yellowstone National Park, Washington, USA
TTTCCTCCTTTTCCTCAATTTCCTTAACCTCCCTCATATACCACACCTAGGGGCTTATTGCCCCAAATATAGTTATACCTATCAGAGTATATAAGTTTTACTATATGAAAAGTTATAAATAAAAACTACATAATTTTTATAAAAGATAGGGAAAAATAATTTTAAGATAAAAAGAAAAAAGAAATAATTTAAAAATAAAAAATAAAATTATTTTTGTAATAGCTCTGAAAGTGATGTTATATAAAATGAAATTTTATTAGATAATTCATCAGTTTTATCATATAATTTTTGCACTAAAGCGTTAAATTTTTCTCTATCATTTTGCTTATATAGTATATATAATTGTGATAATATCTTTATAATTTTTTCTCGAGTATCTTTTATATTATCTATATTTCCTTTTAAATCATTTTTCTTTTCTGTCATTTTCTCCCAATCAATTATTATTGTTTGTGATATTTCAAATAACATTTTTGCATTGTTCAATATTAATATTGGATAAATATTGTTCTTTAGCATAGTTTTTAAATTATCATATATTTCTCTAAATAAATTGTCTAATCTATCATTATCTTCCAAATAAACATAAATGCTCCCCTCTTCCTCTTTGCACTTATTTTTTTCCTCCTCTAACCCCTTCTCTATAAGTTCATTCATATTTTACACCTGTGGGGATTTACTCCCCAAATTTCTAATATCTACTAAAGTATATATATTTTTAACATAAAAAATAATGAATAAAAACCATATGAAATTTTAAACATTATTATAAATTATAAATTATAATAAATAAATTTTATAATTAAAAAATTAATTATTAAATATCAATAATTTAAAAATCTATTAATATAAAATTTTATAATATAATATTAAAAAAATGATTAAAAAAATGATTAAGGTGCTGGCTTGCCAAGATTTGGATTTTTTCCTATAGCATCTATTTCATTAATAAGATATTTTTGCACAAGTTCTAAAGCTTTTGATTTAGTGATACAGCCTATTAAATTTATACCTTCCCAATAGTTATCTATATCCTCTTTTTCCTTTTCTTTTATTTTTTCAGTAGGCCAAAATATATTCTCTATTTCAAAAGCCATATCAGAAAAATCTATTTTATTGTTTAGGTAATCTTTAGCAACTCTCATTATCCTAAGCCTTACATCTGGATAATCATATACTTCCCATGCATTTGCTATAGCCATGAGTAAACTTTGTAATCCTAATTCCGCTATATCAGAAATTATTTGTTCAATTGCCTTTTTCTTTTGTTCTTCGGTTAAATTTTCCCAATCCTTATTAAATTCATTATAGTCAAGTCCGCTTATATCAGATAAGAATTTTATTAAATCTTTGTCATTATAATTAAGATAATAGTCTCTAATATAATCTATTACTGTAGCACTATAAACCCAAGGTGCGTCCGCACTATCAAAAAGACCCTTAAAACCACTTAGCACCTTAGACGCTAATGCGTCTACTTTTTCCTCATTTTCCCCAATTTCCTTAACCTCACTCATATACCACACCTGTGGGGCTTTACGCCCCAATTCTTTTATATCTATTAAAGTATATAAGTTTTTCATATGAAAAATTATAAACAAAATTCATATGAGATTTTAAAAACCCATGAAAAGGGAACATTATAATCTAATATTACTACATTTAGCTAATTAGTCTTATAGAAATTGATTTTTTTCATTTTTTTAATTTTTAAAACTAATTAGTTTTATAATTATTCATGATTATTTTTCTCGATAAAGAGAATATCATATTTAAAATATTTCTATATAATTTTTTTCAATTTTTGTTTATTGACTTTTGTTCGGCTTTGTTCGGCTTTTTTCTAAATTTTTCACAAAAAAATTAATATATAGCTGCTGCTTATATATAACAAATAAGATTTTCTAATTAAATGTATCAATACACTCCAATACACTGTATCAATACACTAGTGGAATGTATCAATACACTCCAATACACTGAATGTATTGATACCAATACACTCCAATACACTGAATGTATTGATACCAATACACTCCAATACACTGTATTAATACACTATGATAAGTTTATCAATACACTCCACATTAAAATACATTAATGTTATTCCAATGTAGTTACATTGTAATAGTTACAATGTAAAAATTGGTTTATTTTCTACAAATTTGTAGCAAGGTATGAGGCGCGGGCCCATGTTGCTATAGGACTTCTCTAAGTAGTAATATTTAAAACCTCTCTGTATAACCCTAACTACTGGAGCCGTGTCAGGTCACCTGTGAGGGGCCTATGATAGGGCATAGTGTACTGAGGCCCCTCACAGGCTCCTATGCTTATCCTTTATATTCTTAATCGGTAACGGTTTTAAATATAATTGACATAAGGCTTAATATGACTATTTATGTAACATAATATTAATTCACTCTAATAAGTTTAGTAGAATGTATCAATCCACTACATAGATTAATAAAAAACTAACTATAAATATAAAAAATTATTCTAAATATAATTGGTATTAATATTCTGCAGATTTTGTATTTACTGCATTTACTTAATAATATAAAAATTATTCTATTATTCATATAAATTCACTTTATATATTAGGACAATATTTTCTTGCATAAGCCCAAGCATCATCTATAGCTTGCTTAAATGAATTTGTCTTTTTTCTTTCTAGCTCTGACCAAGCATAGCATAAAACAAACCTTCTAACTCCTATAAAGTCATTGCATTTTACACCATTTATAAGAATATCTTTACAGCTTTCAGATCTAGCTTCGATATCTATTGGAGATAATCCCATTATATTTTCTGCTAATGCAAAAATATCATTTTCTGATAACTCAAAAACATCTTTTGTAGTATTCCATTCAAACAATTTTTTATCCATATTTCTCACCTATAATTTTATAGTAAATTAAGGCTTATAACATTTTTATTAAATTTTATGGGCTTAATAAACTCCTTCTGCTTTGTAATATCTGTTTAATTAAAAAGTCTACATCATCTTTACTTTTAGCTAGCCTAGATATTCTAATTGCTTCTCTTATATCTGTAGAAATATCTGCTAATTTATCAGCTATATACCTTGCTAATTCTATATCTATTTCTTCATTAACTGTTAATATACTAGGAACTAATCTTTTATATTCATCTTTTGTAAGGTTTCTAAACTTAAATATTAAAAATCTATCTAACATTGGTGCAATTAAAGCCTTTTCATTATTTGATGCTGCAATTATCCAAACTTTTCTTTCTTCTGTAATTCTTTTACCATGCTTTGTAATCATTATTTCACCTGTTTCCATTAATCTTAATAATAGTGCTAAATCAGATTGGTCTAATTTATCAATTTCATCTATTAATAAAGCACATGGTACTTCTGGATCCATAGATAATAACAAATCTGCAATTCCTACACTAGTAGATAATCCCTTTACTGCTTCTACATGTTCTACACATGAATTCTTTTTCTTAAGTGCTTTTCTTATAGAATCTAAGAATAGCGATTTTCCAATACCAGGTGGGCCTGTTAATAATATATGTACTGGCTTTTTACTTCTTAAAGCCATTATTATTGTCCTTTTTATTTCATCATATCCTACAATCTGATTTAAGTCTTCAATAGATATTGGAAATGTAGGCCCTTCTGCAGTAGGTTTGTACTTTATATATCCTAATTCCTCTAAAATAGACTTTACTAAATCATGGTCAAATAATTCATATTCATTACCATTTTTTGTAATAATTAAACCTAAATCCTTTAAGTTTTTAATTACTTTATAATCTGTTGATAATTTCCACCAATCCTTTTTTCCATCTCTAGCTAATTGAACTAATACAGAAAGAATTTCTGGATTATTTGAGGCTTGACCTTTAATAATTGATTTAAGTGCATCTGATAACTTATCTTTTGGTATGTTTTTAATTGAAGACACATTTTCTTCACCTTGTACATCCTGACCTACTTATAGTCTTCCAACATATATCATTTTCTTTACCTTTTCTTATTCTATAATAAGTTTTTTTCTGTTTACAATTTTTATCAACACAATCATACTTATCTAATTCTATTAATCCTAATTTTTTAGCCATAATAAATACATAAAAAACAGAAGAATAATTTATTTTTGGGTATTTCTTTTTTAAAACTTGGTATACATCATATGGAGACCCACTTCCATGTTCTAAGAGGTATGTCTGTATCGCAATGCCAATAATTGGTCTCTTCATGTTCCATTGACCCCGCCATATGTATATATTTCATTACAGAGTTAATATTTCTTTGACCCAAGAAATTACCTAAAACTACTGCATCTCCAAATCTCTCTGCTAATTCAGTAGCTCTTGTATGCCTTAGCATATGAAATGTACCTTCATAACCAGTAATTTTTAAAAACCTATGAAATATATGTAATACATTTTTATCATTTAATGGATGATTTTCTAAATTATAAAATAAAGGTTGTATACCTCCACTTCTATTGCCAACATATTCTTTTAATAATTCACAAGCACATGGAGATAATGGTAATAAGTAATCTCTTAATATACCACCAGGGCCTTTTTCTCTATGGACTAAAACTGCACAGTCTTTTCTTCTAAAGTCATTTAATTTTAGCTTAGAAACCTCTCTAAATCTTAATGCTAAAGCATATGAAGTACCTAATACTGCAGAATCAGGAAATCCAAGCCTCATTATAGAATCCCATAATCTTTTATATGAAGGAAATATATTTCTTCCAAAAGCATAAGCATATCTAAATTTTGGAATCATTGCAGCTATATCTGGTCTACCTCTAGAATTATAGTAAGCCTTTAGAGCATATGTCCTAACTTGTCTTTGTGCATTTGTTCCACTCTTTATAAAATCCTTTGCAATAGTAGCTTCGACATCTGGATCTTCTAAAGTAGGTACTCCACCATAATAAGAAAAATATTCTAATAATGCAGATGCATAATTAGTAACAGTAAATTTACTATATGCACCACTAGCCCATTCTTTAAATTTGTCTAATTCTTCTAGTATATCGCTTTCTTTACTCAATTTATTGACCTTTTGGCTTTATTAAATAATATCTTTTACCTAACTGTTCAATATCTGCTTCAATATTGTATTTTTTAAGAACTTTTCTAATATTTGGTAATCTGCAGCCTTTTATTAAAACAGACTTATCTTGTTTTAATTTTTCTATAACTTCAGTATATCTATTAGCTCCACCTTTTATACATATATATGGATAAGGAATACTATTATCAAAGTATTCTAAAGCATCTTTTACAGCATTTAAATTTATTATATTTTGTCTATCTAACAATACAACTAATAGTGATATAATTCCTTCAGGAGTAGAACTCATTAATAAATCTACAATATCATCCGAATTATCAGACATTTTTACCTCACCATTAAAGAATTATGTGTGAGAAACAGTTAAAAGTATTTATGAAAAATATTTTTCATAATTATTTCTGTTATATCTTACTTATAAGCTTTAGATGATATATATATGTTTGGTGAGAAAAATGGTAGTGTTAAAACAAGGCTTAGAAAGTTTTTGGATACCATATCAAAAGGATACAGGTAGAGGTGTAAAGACTGTTGTAAGAAAAGCACATTCAGCACAATCAAGTCAAAAATTAAAAGAATGGCAATATGTAGTTGCAGTAGCTGCAAATAAAGGAGATGTAATGAAAAAAGCTAGGGATAATTGTATAAAAGCAGCACAAGAAGCATTAAAAGGTAAAAGTGGAGAAGAAAAATTAAGAGCAGCTATGAGATTCTTTAGATCATTTGATGAAAACACTATAGAAAACTCAGTATGTAAAATGTCAGTCCTAAGACTAAAGTTAAGAGAAGTTCTTCAAGAAGTACATAAAAATAAAAATAAATATCTTGAAGAAGCAGCTAAAGCACAAGGTCAAGCAAGTGAATTAAGAGTATTTAAATTCTAAATAAAACATTAATTTTTTAACTTTTTATTAACCTATTTTTTATTAGGGGTATTAATGTCAAAACCTTTAGAAAGTGAAGAAGTATCTAATTCTATAGTAAATGGAGTATTAAATTATATTAGTAGTCAACTACAGACTGCTAGTAGTTATTTTCAAATATTTACTGATCAATTAAATGAGTTTATCAAAGGTAGTAGCTGTAAAAGTTTTGCAGAGGTTTATAATAATATTTCTGGATCATTTAAAAGAGGAGTATCTTCATTATATGATATTATTTTAAAGAATAATGAATTATATAATTCATTATATAACTCTGACTTTTGTTCTAGTGTTAAAACAGGTCAGAATTTAGCTAATAGATTCCAAGATTGCTTAGTAGATTCATTAGGAAGACTTTATAATATGTCTTCTTTCCTAATGCAAGTATTTGATAAAACATTAGAATGTTGTCTAGAAATTAATCAAAAAAGTAAAAAGAATATATTTGAATGGGGTAATAATAAAACTTCATTAAATTCTATAGAAGCTTTAACTAGTAATGCTGAATATTGGCCATCTATTTATGATGTGTTTCCAATTGAAAATTACGAAGACTTCTGTATTTATTTTTCTAAGCATGCTACAGTTGAAAATTTAGCAATTTTATATAATGGATTTTCCCACTATTTTGAGTTAGTAAGTAAATTTGTTGTGTCATTAATTGATAAAATGAATTTATATCAATCTGGTTATTTATTATGCAATGGAAGTTATAAAGCCTTTAAAAGATTGTATTATAAAGGGTGTTATAATTGGAACTTCCAGAGGATCTATCTAAACTATTAGAGTTAATAAAAAATTATGTGAAAGAAAAGGGAGGATTATCTAAACCTTCTATAGACAAAGAAATATGGGAAGAAATTGATGCATTAGTAAAAGCTATAAAATCATTGAATTTACCTTATACTCTTAAAGACATAGTAACTGAACTTGGAGCTAATTATTCTTCATTCATGCTATACTATAAAGATTATCAAAAATCAATAAAAAGTAATGAACAAAGTAATGAACAGCCTAAAGTTGAGGTGAATAGGCCTAAGACTAAAGAAACTAAAGAAGAAAATGTTGAAGAAGAACCTAAAAATGTTGAAGGAAATCAAGAAAAAGATCAAAGAGCTTTAGAAGATAATACTAGAGCAATGCTTTTGAAAAAAGTTAGACAGACATACTTAAAGAAAGCAGAGCCTATAACTGTAGAACATGCTGATAAAATTGTTGGATTAGGAGAGCGTTTTATTAATAATTATGGAAACTCTTGTATACAGTCTGGATATGAGAAATTAGAAGACTGCATGGATGATGCTATGGAAGCCTTATTTGAAATAAAGCCTGATTATGAATATTTAAAGGATTTATTTGATAAATCAACAGATACTATAGCTAAATTAATGTACTTGCTATCGCAATATGTAAAGAGAACTCAAGATTTAGAATTAATAGAAAAAATTATTACTGGAGAAATAGATGAAGAAATGGAAAATCTAGAAAATGCTAATTAGTTCAATAATAAATAAAACTTCTGATCAATATTAGATAAATTGGAGTGGTTTATATGAAAAAAGAAGAGCAAGATTTTAATGAACTAGTTGCATCAGTAGCTACAGATGAAGAAATGATGACATATTTAAATACAGGTAAAATTTCCCAAAGTATTGCAAATAAGATATTTGGTGATAAAATACCTGATGAATATAAGGATATGATAGTTAGTGATGAAGAATTTAATAAGTTAATGCAAAATAAAACAACAGAAACAAATAATATACCTGAAAAACAACAGAAACAAGAGGTGAAAAATGAAGTGTCTTCAGATGATATACCTTCTATTACTGCAAAGCCTAATATTAAGGAAGAAATACCTGAAGAAACTAGTAAAAATATCAAGGAAGCTGGAAATATCCTAGATATGGGTGATACTCTTTCTCAAATAGCTTATCAAAAATTAAAAAATATAATAAATAAAGGTGATAACTTAGAAAATGTTATTAATACGTTAATGAACCTTAAAAAAGTTGGTGGTGAAGTTACTAATAAATCTACTGATATTGCTACTTCACAAATTGTTAGAAAACTATCAGAAAGGCTTAGTAAGGATTCTTCTAAAATGAGTCCAGAAGATATTATAAATTATGCACTAGCTATAAAGGTTATATCTACTCTAGATGACAATAAGAAAGGGGAGGAGGATAAAGGTTTGAATGCTTCAGAATTAATAGCATTAATAAAGGCTTTTTATCCACAAAAAGATAATAGCGATGATTTTATGAAAATGATGTTACAAATGCAACAACAACAATTCCAATTATTAATGAAAATGATGGAAAACAATAAGCCAAAAGATGATAAAGAAAGTGAACGCATAGCAGAAATGATAGATAAGATGCATAATCAATATCAACAATTAATAGATAAAATTAATAAAGAAAAAGAAGAAAAAGATAAAATGTGGATGGAAACAATAAATAAAGCTATAGAAAAATTAGCAGAAAAAGATAAATTAAATGAAAATATAAAAAGTCAAGTAAATGAGATGGTTCAAAATAAAACTGGAATAAATAGTATAGACGATTTTTTAAATATATTAGAAAACTTGACTGAAAGCTCTAAGAAAATATTAGAAAAAAGGGGCTATGAAGTAAAGCCTAAAGAAGAAAATAATAAAAACCCTTTAGAAAATCCTGTTGTATCTAAATTAGTTGAAAGCTTATTAGATTATCTAAAAGATCCATCAAAATTACAGGCTATTAAGAACGTTATAGGTAAATCACCTCAGCCAGAAATACAAGTAAGCGAAGAAATGCCTCATTTATAAGGTGATTAATAATGAGTGAAGAAAAGATTGAAGAGAAAAAAGAAGAGGAGAAAATAGAGGATAAAAAAGAGGATCCTCAAGTAGAGGTTCAATTAGAAAAAAAGGAGGAAAAAGTAGAAGAAAAAAAAGAGGAGGAAGTAAAAGAAGAGAAAACTACACAAGAGATAAAAAAAGAGGAAGTAAAAGAAGAAGTAAAAATTGAGGCTATTAAACCTAAAGAAGATGTAGTAAAAACAATAGATACTTTAGCAAAGCTATTATTATGGACATCCCAACATAAATCTAAAATACAATCAGCATTTTCAGAGATAAATAAAAATAAAGAAAAGTTATTGAATGCTTTTGCAGAAATACTAGACCCAAATATATATGAAATGTTAATGGAAACATTAAATAAATTTAACTTAATTAGTATTGATAAATTACCAAAGCCTAGTGAATGTCCAGAATGTAAACAACCTATATCTGAAGAAGTATTAAATAATGAAATAAATTTTATTATTAATAATAAAGATATACCTCAAGAAAAGAAGGAATTAGTAATAGAGAAAGTTAAGAAAATATATGGTTTAGACTATGAAACTAGAATTAATTATCTTAAAACTGTTTTACAAAAAACTATAGAAAAAGCTGAAAAAGATTCATTAGAAGGACTATTATTTTTCTTAAAATGGATAACTATAGATACAGGAGATGCTGCATATGAAGGCATGATTTCATATACTTTTATGGCTAAACCACAGTATAGAATTGTTTGGACAGAACTAATTGAAGCTTTTATGTATTTTGCTAATAGCTTTATTTCAACTTTTATTAGGTGAGCTACCCCGCCCTAAAGGGCGAGGTTTTATGCCCCCTTAACCCCCGATTCTTATAACTTTTTTTGCTAATTAGTTTTAAAATATATAAATTTAAAAGATTTGGTTGTTATATATAACTGGGAGATTAATATGGCAGATTTGAAAACTTCGGCTATGGATTGGTTTAAGGATAAGGAGTATTGGGAAGGGATAGCTGTAGGTTCTGTTACTACACTTTTTGGTGAATGGGTAGCTATAGCAGCAAGTTCTGCATTATCAAACAAAGGTTTTCTTTCTTCACAAAGACAATCTAATACATTCCAAGGTATTATAGATTTACTATTTGGATGGGGTTACTACGCACTATTTAAATCATATAATAAAATGGAATTTGGAGTTATAGCTTCTTCAGTAATGACAATATTAGGAGTATATAAGTTAATTGAGGCATTAGTAGGTACTAATCCTTATACATATGTTAGCCAAAAGGCTTCACTAGTAGCAGGATTTGGTAAAGCATCAGTCCAAGTATTTAACCCACCTCCAGTTTTACCACCGCCTTCACCTATGCCAGCACAACAACCTATAGTACAACAACCAGCTAAAGCGCCTGTAGCACAGACATCAGGAATAAAAGTAGAAGGAGAAATATTGTAACTATAAAATATTTCCTTTTATCTTAATACCTGGACATAAACTTTCTGGTTTTTTTCCATAATAATAGTATATTAAAAGTGCATATACTGCTTCTCCTCTAGAAGAATAGCAATTTTCAAATTTGAATTTATCTAATAATTGCAGAGTATCTTCTGTTACTGCTAAATTAATTTTTTCATCTTTTTTCTTATCTCTTGGTTCAAGTCTTTTTACCATATTTATACACAATTTATATAATTTGTGGAAAGCCCTTATAAGCATTATGTAACATTTAAATAATTAGCTAGGTGATATATATGAGTTCGACTTTGAGTGCGAATGCGAGTAATTTGTTTTCACCTCTGTTAAGCAAAGGTGTGTTTGTATTTAGTCCATCAAAATCAACCATACCATTTGTTAATCTTAGTCCAAGCGAAGTAGCTGCCTTAGAAAACTATATTGGTATACAATTAGATGTATTACAGGATCAAAGTCCTGTATTATATAAGATTGCTAAAAATCAAATAGAAGTTGGAAATCAAATAGAAAATGGATTAATAGGAATAGCCGCTGGAATATTTAAAGGCAAATTACAGGGAAATGGAACATTCTCATTCCCTGCACAGCCAGGACAATTAGGAATATCATTCTTAATACCACAGATTGTTAACTATAACCAAACTTCTGCTCCGACAGGATATGCAAATAAAGATACTTGGTCATTACCAACAACAGCTGGTACTCCTGCTTATATATTAGGTAATGCATCAACATTCTATACAGCAAGCAGTACACCAACACAGAGAGCAATGTTAGTTATATTCCAAGATGGTTTAATTGAAGTTGGAACAACACCATCATTTAGACAATTACAAGTAATAACACAGGTAAATGAAAGCTATGGGCCAATGGGAGTAGAGCCTTTAGTTGATGTAGAGGTAGAAAAAGGTAAGAATCTATATGCCTATCCAACACCTGGTGCTATAATAGTACCTTATGATGTTGGTGTTAAGCTATTAGCTATGCCTTATAGGACAAATGCAACTGGAGAAGAAGTAAGACTATTTGGAGTAGCATTATATGAATACAACTTCTTCAGCAGTCTACTCTGGTAAAGGTGGGCTAAATGAGCTATGAAGTAGTCGGTACAACATATGATGGTAAAAAATTAGTAAAAACAACAATAAATGGTGCAACTATTAATGCTGGAGCTACTGCTACATTTACAGCTAGTGTGCCTTCATTATTTGTAAAGCAATTAGTTCATATAGATTTTAATACATCGGCACCTGGAGCAATTTCAGGGCCATTTAATGTATCGGTAAGTAATAATAGTGTAAGCTTTACACTATATTCAGGTACAACAACTAGTATAAGTACAATAGATGTACTAGTTGAAGTAGTCTAAGGCGTCTAAATTGAGCTATCTATCTGGTACTGAAACATCTGTACCAATAACAGTATCAGCACAACCAAGCTACCAATTAACTATTTCACCATCTAGTCCTTGGAAGTTAGGACAAAGTATAACTCTTTATTTAAAAGGATCTGCTGCGGTAGAGCCATATGCTTATTTTTATATGAATGTTTCGTATGCTAGTCAAACAGTTTACTTAGGAAAAGCTGAGCTTTATCCTGTTAGAACATATAGTGGAACTTTGGAAGGTTATCTAGCTACATTAACAGTTACATTAAGTCTAACAATGCAAACTCAAAGTGGTCAATATGTAACAGTATATGGGCCAGTTTCTATATATGCTACTGTTGGTAGTGTTCAATCTAATACAGTATCTGGTACAATATATATACCTACACAATTTGGAAATATACAAGTATCTCCAAGTACAATTTATCCTGGACAAAATATAACTGTAACTGGACAATTACAGCAAATGGGTAATTCTAGCAGTCAATGGATAGGTGCACCTAATCAAACAATAAGCTATACTTTAACAAATTCTTCAACTGGTTCTCAAATTACAAGTGGAACTGTTACTACTGATAGCGGAGGTAACTTTAGTATATCTTTAACAGCACCATCTTCACCAGGTAGTTATACATTAAGTTTAGTATTTGCAGGAAGTAGTAGTGCTTATTTACTTCCATCTGGAGTAAATATAAGCTTTGGGTCATCTACTACTACAACAACTACGACACCAACAACAAAATTAAGTACAACTGATTTAGCTTTAATTTTAGGAGGAGTTGGTTTAGTAGCAGGACTAGGTATATATGAATTAAGTAAAAAGAATAAGAGTTAAGCTTAAATACTTTATTTTTTATTATTTTTTTATAGGGAGAGTAAAAGTGGTTTATTATAAGATTCTTAGGCTTTATTGGTTTTATTATAATATTCTTAGATTTTATTATAAGGCTCGTATGAGGATAAAATCAATTATTCATAATAAGAAAGTAAGGAATCAATATGAATATAAAAAACCTTTTGAAAAATCTTTTAATATAGAATTTCCTTATGATAATGCTGTTAGTCTATCAACTCTACATCATAAGATAGATTCAAATAGAGAAGAAGTAAGACTATTTGGAGATGCATTATATGAATACAACTCCTATGAAAGTATATGGTAAATATTAATTAAGTAAAAAGAGTTAAACCTAAAACCTTTATTTTTTATTATTTTTATTTGGTGAGAAGAAGTGTTTTGTGATAAGGTGCAGAGGTGGGTAAATTCAATTACTCCATTTAATAGAGATCTTCCAATAATTAAGTGTTGTGGTAAATTATGGTCTCCTAATGAAATATTAAATGCTTGTTTATCAAATAATGTAAATTATCCTAGATTAGAACAAATATTAGAATCACATGGATTAGGTGGTGATAGTCCCGTTAATTATAAGGAAATAACTCAAGCTAGGTTAGAAAAAATATTTAACAATGTACATGTATTAACTGCACAAAACTATGTAATTACACCAGAACAATTAAAGCAAATGATTAAAGAAAATAAGGGATTAGGAAAAAGACTTCATGAAGCAGAATTATTAACAATGATGGAAGAGTTGAGTAAATATGGCTAATACTCTATTAGTTTATCCTACTACATATGGTATTGATGTACCAGTATGTACATTAATGAATTTATCAAAAAACTTAGATGCAGACATATTATATGGAGATAATGCTATTGCAATAAATGTTTATTATGGTTTTTCTAATCATGATATAATATATGGAGTAGGTCATGGAGATTGCTGTGTTTATACTTCACAAAACTTACAAGATACTTTATCAGTTTCCTATACATGTAGTGATGGTATTTCATGTCCTAATTTTCTACCACCTATAAAAAATAAGAAAATTCACTTATTTAGCTGTTTAACTGGTTCTTATTTAGGTAAATACTTAGGTGATAATGGTGCTGAATTTTTAGGATATGATGATTTAATAACACTTGCTACTTGGATAAATACATATAAACCATGTGTAGATGATAATCAATCTAATACAACTGCATTTCCTACTGCAGATTTTGCAGGTACATTAGCATTAATGAATGGGGGAAGTATAGTAGATGCATATAATGCTACATATGAAAAATATCAAGAGCTTATAGATTATTATAATAAACAAAATACTGATATAGCACCAGCAGTTGTTAGGCTATTAAAAGCAAATCAGCTAAGCTTAGTTTACTACCCTAGTCAAACTAAAAATAAAACAGGTATTTTAGAAACAATATTAAATATAATTCATCAAATTAATTCTACAATATAAATTTTTTAAGGCTAATATTTTCTAGTTAATTGGGAGGGAGAAATGAAGGTATTAGTTGTATCTAGTACAGCACTTAGAACACCACCTAAATCTTATGGTGGTCTTGAATCTGTTGCTTATAATTCAGCTCTATACCTATATAATCATGGTTATGATATTACTCTTGCTTCTGCTACTTTATCAGGTATTAATTACCCATTTAAAACTATTGAACTACCTTTAGGAAAACCTCCTGACTATGAACTACCACTTAACCTAATAACAGATGATGATATTAAATCATATGATTTAATAATAGACCATAGTCATTCACATAAAGTTGGAATAAGGTCAAATAGTCTAAATGTAAAAAGCATGTGTATATATCATGATTTAATACCTAGTAGTTTAGGATGTACTTCTCATTATGCAGTTTCTAAAATACATGCAAGTTATTTTGAATCTTTTACAGGAAAAAAAGCAAAAGTTATTTATGATATGGTAGATACTAGTAATATAAATCCTGATAAAAAAGAACCAATATTACTATGGATTGGAAGAATAAATAAAGGATTAATACAATGGATTAATTGGATAAAAAGCTTTAAAAAAGAATATAAGAGAGAAATAATACCAGTAATTATAGGTGATGATAGTATTACTACTGGTATAGATTTATATCAAATGAAAAATATAAAAAACTTAGTAGAAGAAACAGGGTCAATATACTATGGTCTTACTGATAGAAAAACTTTAAATTACTACTTAGGTAAGTCAGTAGCTTCATATAGTGCATTCTTACCAGGATACACAGAGGTTTTTGGAATGTGGATTGTTGAATCTATATCTGCTAATTCAATTCCATTAGCACCTCACCAAGAAACTATAAAAGAGATATTACAAGGCTATTTTGAGCAAAAAGGACTTCCTTTACCACCATTTAAATTAGAAGACATAAACCTAATTACTAAAAAAGCACTAGAAAACCCATTTAATGATCTTAAAGAATATGCAAAAAGGTTTTCACCTGAAGAAGTAGGAAAAATTTATGAAGAAGAAATTAAAGTTCTAATGAGCTAACTCTTAATCTATATTTTTCAAGTATATTAGATAAATTATTGCTCATATATATTTTTACCCATTTTAATGGATATAATTTTGTAATATCATCGCTTGAAATATGTTCATATCCAAATTTCCAAGCCCATGACTTTTTAACAATATCCTTTTCATTTTTAATTATATTTAATACAGGTTGAGGTACATTATTAGTATCTAAAGGTAGCTCGACTTTTCCACCATCTTCTAAAATACCTGTATAGCCTTTAAATATTCTAGCCATCTGTCTATTATTATCTACATAGGCATTTAAAGGTATTATATTTGGAATTTCTTTTTTCAGTTCTTCATATTCCTTAGTTGTCCTACTTTTATCAAAAAATAATACTTCTTTTTTAGGTGCTTTATCCCATGTTGTTGGCATATGCACTATACCAAATGATTTACCTCTTTCAGGTTCTACATTAGGCTCAACTATTGGAAATTCATCTATATCTAGCATAAACTTAAGACCTGGAGAGCAGGTTAATTCAGCTAATAATTTATAGTATGCTCTAAAATCCATAAACCTAATGTCTCTTTCTTTTACATATGTTAATAAAACATTAAAGTCTTTAGCTAATTTACTTAATTCTTGGTCTTCATTACCAACTGCTACTAAACATGATTTACCTCCTAAATAATAAATCCATTCCATCCATTCAGGAACAGGCCAAATTTTCCAATCTTTAACATATGTAAATCCGAAATACTCCATTCTCTCCCCCCTTATTTAATTAATTTATAGGCTAATAAGTTTAATGTATCATAGATATAAAAGCTTTTATTGTCTTATTTATAAACGAGGTGAGAGATATTGGAGATTGAGCCAGGTTCATTATTAATAGTAGAATTACCATCTTATGGAACATTTCTACCTTTTAAAGTGGTAGATGTAACAAATATGCCTTATGATGAAATTAATTATTCACCATTACCAATAACTACAAGTACTTCATTGGGATATTTTACACCAACAGTTCCACCAGGTGCACCTTTAGCAGCACCATATAATGGTGTATTAGTTCCTATGTCTTATACATCTTCACCAATAATGTTCCCATTGCAGAATGCATTTGATCCTAGTGATATGTTTTATTTTGAATCACCAAATAATAAGTTAATGGTAGTTGAGTTATATACTCAACCTAGGTTCTTAAGAGTTATGCCAGAAATACCAGCTGGTAATATAGTAGCTTCATATGAAAATACAATATTCAATATAGGAGGTTCATTAGTAGTTAATGTTGGTAATTTTACTGGATATGCATCTACAGGATTTAAGAGAGGTTATTCATTAGTTGTACAGCTACCTAAGATACATTATGGATATTTAATTGGTAATGATACATCACAAACAGTAGTTACTTCTGGTACAATTAGATATTATGATTTAAGAGTAGCTACACCTAGTTCTAATGAAGTATTAGATGCATTTAAAGGAAGAACTAGAAATGTTAATTTCATATCTGTACCAATGCCTACTGTTAATACCATTGTATCAAATGTATTAGATAACTATTATGGTACAACTGGTATACCATTTTCAGCAGTTAATTCTTCTCAAATAAATACATTTATTAAGGCTTTATCAAATAAGATAGGAGGTGTAGAATGATGAAAGGAGATATAGTTACTTTAGCTGGTTTAACAAATAATACCACAGGTTCTGTTTTATTAACTGGTCAGTTTTCACAGCAAGGAATAACTACATTAGTAATACCACAAGGAATGAAACTAAAGATATATAGGTTTACTGCAAGTGGTAATTCAATAACTTCACAATTATTATTTACACCAAATATAAATACAACATCACCAACATGGTATCCATTAGACCAAATAAGTATGACTGCTGCAGGTGATGATATACATGAATATAAATCTAGACCAATTATAGTATATGGAGAATTAGGTACTGAAGCTATTACTGTTCAGTATAGCCAAGCTTCAATTGGAGGTACACTAATTTCATTAATAACTGAGCTAACAGATAAAAATGAAGAAGAGTGATTTAATTGAGCAATAATATTACTCCGCCACTTTCATTCCCAGAATATGCTTTTGTAAAGGGATGGAAGTACGGAGTAGTTTCTCCTACGTATGATCAAGGTTATTTAACTGTTGGCGGAAAAGAGGTTACTAAAACACTAAATGGCCCATTAATGGTTACATTTACATCTATTTGGGCTGTTGGAAGCCTAGATGCTAAGTATACTAAAATAAAGATACGTGTAGTTAATGAGCAAGGACATATCCTAACATTAACTGAAAATTCATTTATGGAAACATTTGAAGGCATGCCATCTGAGTTAACTATAACTGAAAATGCTCCTTTTATAACAAGGTTTGATGAAATACAAAAATTCTATATTTGGGCATTTTCTCCGTTTAATGAATATTTAGTAGCAAGACCTAAAGAAAAGATATATATTGATTTAGTACCACCAGCATATCCAGTTGAAGAAAATAATGCTACTACTTATGCTTATGCATATGTAATATTATATAGAGAATATGATAGTAATTTTGGTGAGAAGGTATGAGCTTACCAAATCCTAGTAATATAGCTAGAAGTTCAGCAGCTGACTTTACATTTTTAGCACCAGGTGTTGTAGCTAGACCTGCTATAGATTATTTAGCTGTAAGTCAAATAACAGATACTAATATACATTCATATAGGAATGATAATGGATTTAAACTACAAAAGGTTTCTATAAGTACTCCTCCACTTAAAAAATTAGGAATATGGATATGGAACAATGAAAATCAACAAGCAACAGTAAATATAATTACAAATATTAGTAAAAATTTAGCTTATCCAGATATTACAATAGTTTCTGGTATAACATTAGCTGCAGGACAAGCAACATGGCAAGTATTAGATGCATCATATGAATTTATAGGATTGCAAGCAAGCTATTCTACTGCACCAACATCAGGATACTTTATGAGTATATTATTTGGTTATTATTAAAAAAGTTTTTAAAGCTAATATTTCCTATTAGATTGGGAGGGAGCATGAAGATATTAGTAGCTGTGCCTACAACATTTAGAGGTGTTTCTCCATATTTTATTGATACATATACAAACACCATAATTAAGCTTACTAATAATCATAAGGTTATATCAAGAATACTAATTTCTGGGGAGCCTATAGATAAGGCTAGATCATTTTTAGCAGATTATGCTATAGAACAAAATGCTGACTATGTTTTGTTTCTAGATGATGATATAGCTTTTGATACAAATATTTTAGATAGAATAATTTCATTAAGACTACCATTTGTTTCTGGAATATATATAACAAGAAAAGGAGGTATAAATATATTGAAAAAACAAGGTAATAAGTATATTGAAATAAAAGAATTACCTTCTACTACTGGTCTTATAAAAGTAGATGCTGTAGGTCTTGGATGTTCATTAATACACACAAAAGTTTTACAAAAGGTTAAAGAAAAGACTGGAGATTACTTTAGATTTACGCACAGTATTATAACAGATGAAGGATATGGTGAAGATGTATGGTTCTGTGATCAATTAAGAGATCTTAAAATACCAGTATTTGTTGATACAAATTGGGTATGTGGTCATTTTATAAACAAGCTGGTGATATAAATGGAAACACTTAAAATAGCTGTTGCATTGTCTTCAATAAATAAGGTTCCTTCAAATGGTTATGGCTCTGAAATAATAACATATAATTTAGCACTTAACTTACATAATAAAGGTCATGAAGTTCATTTATATGCTCCTTATGTAAAGGATTCATTAATAAGACATCCAATGGTTTATACTTCTGGCTATGTTGATTTAAATGTAGAACATGATGCAATAGACAAAGATATAGAAAAAATGGACTTTGTATTGGATACTACTGCAACTTGTGCTTTTCATGAAGAACTTCACTATATTTATAAACACAGACCACATGCGTGCTGGAGGAATGGCATTGACTTTACTTCACCAAGATTTGCAAGGCATAATGTAGCTGTTTTAAGTGAATTAGCTAGAGAATACGCTATGAATGGATGGAGTGCCTTACACTATTCAGATTATACACCTATTGTTGATTCACAGCCTAAACTAAAAGATCCAGTTGTTATTCCATATGGTATTAAAAAGGTTGAACCTTGTGAAAAAGAAGGAGATTATATATTATACTTTTCTAGATTCCATATACATAAAGGTATTGTAGAATTTATTAAACTAGCTAGACAAAATCCTGATATGAAATTTTTAATAGCTGGTGATGCTAATTGGGGAGATCATTGGTTTTACTATCAAATAGCAAAAGATTTATCTCCTAGCAATGTAGAATTTTTAGTAGATGTGGAAGATCCTAGAGAAGCTTTTTGTAAAGCTAAAGCATTTGTATATATGCCTCAATATGCAGAAGCTTTTGGTCTAGTAATATTGCAATCAATAGCTTATGGTGTTCCTATAATTAGTCCAGATAGAAAGTTTATAACAAGAGAACTGCACCACCTAATAAACTTTGGTGACGTAAATAAACTTATAAGAGAAGAATTAAAAAGACCATCATATGAAGACTTAAAAGGATTTACAGAAGAAGACATGGTAGACAATTGGTTAAGATTTATAAAATCTGCAATAAATGGTTATGAAACGGGGGAGTTAGAGTGAAAGTACTTATAACTGGCGGAGCTGGAGTTTTAGGTTCTAATCTAGCATATTTATTTATAAAAAAGGGTTTTACTGTTTCTGTATTAGATATAATAAGAAAGGAAGAGGCTTGGCGTCTATCTGATTTAGGTATATCAGATGTTAATTATATTTGGAAAAACCAAATAGATATAAATGAAAATGATGTTAAAGGCTATGATATTATTGTTGATTGTGCTATTGGATATGCAGATAGGCCTATGGGAATTAGCTCTCCTAATGCAGTTTTACTAGGAAATTTGCTACCTCAACTAAATCTTTTAGAGGCTCTTAAGTCAATTAATTTTAAAGGGTATATAATAGTGCCAAGCTCATTTAATGCTCTTTATGGACATAGTGCAGGTACAGTCTTTAATGAAAATACACAACCTCTTGCTAATAATGTTTATGGATGGACTAAAGGTGCAGTTGAACTTTTATATAAAACATATAAAAAGCAATATGGATTAAAGTCAATTATAACTAGAGTAGGCTCTGCATTTGGGCCTAGGGGAAGGTCTGATGAGCTACCTCATAGACTTATAATTTATGGTTTAAACGGTAAAAAATTTATTTTAAGGTCTCCAAAATCACAAAGAGTTTGGACTTATGCTGAAGACGCCTTGAGATTTTATGATAAGCTTGTAGAAAAATTAAATGAAGTTTATGAATCTAATTTATATGCTTTACATTTAGTAGGAAATAAAGAAGATAAAATAGTTTATAACGTAGAGTTAGCCAAAATTGTAAAGAAATTCCTACCTAATTTAGAGTGGGAAGAAGGTGCATATGAACCTGGCGAAGAAGGTGTGTATTTTAAGTATGATTCAACAGAAACTAGAAAACTATTAAACTGGAGTCCTACATATAGCTTAGAAGAAGGGATTGAGAATACAGTAAAATGGTTTAAAGAACACATTTATTTGTATAATGGCTAATTAGCCTTAAGAAATATAATAATAAAAGGTTAGAAAACCTTTATAATAATGGTGATAAAATGAGTAGTAATCTACAGGCTACAGAAAAATTATATCCAGTTAGTCAAGTATGGAGCCCACAAAATAATTATTGGACACCAGAATCATATAATGGAATTCCTGATATGGAAATACACATACAATTCCCAAATTATAGGTTTGAAACCTTTTACATAGAAACACAACAGTATCAAGTAAATTATGAAAATGAATATATACAACCTATTATAGGAGGTACAGTTCATTGTAATATGTTTACATGGCCTGAAGGACATATATATTTTGAAATACATGGTATAGATAGTAGTGGTAATGATACTTTAATAGACCAAATAGAAATCAGAAATTTACCTTGGCCTTATAATTATTTACAAACATATGATGTATCTAAATATCAATCTTTTTACTTTAGGATAAGTGCTATAAATATACATGTTTATGCTGGATTATATTGTGCTGGTTTAATAGTACCTTATGGGTTTAATATTTATGGTACAATACCTCCACCAAATCAATATGCTAATATGCAGGCTTATGTATATGATGTATCTAGTGGAGCTCCTATTTCTAATGCTACTGTTACATTAAGTGATAGTGCTGGGTTTATAAGCGGAGAACAAGAAACTACTGGTAGTAATGGGTATGCTGTATTTAACAATGTACCTTTTAGCGATTTAGATACATATTATTTTTCTGCTACTGCAAAAAATTATAAAAGCTATACAGTACAATATTCTGGTCAAGACTTAGCTAAAAATAATTATGTTGTTAAAATACCTCTTTCATCTGAAACATCTACAGCATTAAGTTCGTTTGAAAACTTTGCAAAATATGCTGGTATAGCATTAATAGTAGTTGGTGTATCTGCAGGAGGTATTGCCGCTTATAAGGCTTTAAGTAAAAAGGAGAAATAAATTGAGCTCCATATTTGCACTATCTAGAGATTTTAATGAATCTATGAATTATTTAAAAGAGTTTGGATTATATGCATTAATAGGATCAATATTTTTAGGAGTTATTATTTTAATATTTGCTTTAATTTTATAAGAATCGGGAGTTAAGTGGAATAAAACCCCTTGCCCTTTAGGGCGGGGTAGCTCACAATCTAGTTTTTCTTAATTTAATAAAAATTTAAGCTAATTAGCCTTAATAGATATAACAATAAAAGCCTTCTGGTATATATTATTATTGGTGATAGAATGAGTAACCCTATTTCAGAGTCAATAAGCATTAATAAAATAAAAGGTAAATCATATGTTACAGTAAGCTCTAAAGGTTTAAGTAATGGTTTAAGTAATTCTATTAATGATGGTGCTGATTTTGGCCCTGATACATTATTAGGTGCTACTTCACCTAATCAATATGGGCCTCCTTATTCAACAACTAATGGTATACAAGAAGCAATTAACTATGTATTATCACTACCTACTGGTGGTAGAATACATCTTAATGCAGGAGATTACTATTTCCCAGCATATAATGGTAGTTCAAATGGTGCTGTAATAACTGCAACTATTCCCTACAATACAGCTCTAATATTAGAAGGTGAACATGATGCTACTAGGTTACATTTACCTATAAACAATACTTCACAACAAGCATGGTTATTTACTTGGGGTTGGAATGGTACAGCTCCATATACTAGAAAATCTGTTTTAAGAAATATGGCATTTATAAATGATGTAAACACTGGCCCACAAGCTATGAATATACTAGTAACATCAGCAAATACTAATGAAAGCTCAGGTCTTGAGATTGATAGCGTAAGTGTATATGATATACAAGGAGCAGCCCTTAACTTTACCTTCTGGATAAACAACTTGTATGATGTTACAGTTAGTAAATATAGATTCTTTAGCATAAACAATAATGGTCCAAATGTTGCTATTTTGTTTGACAGCGTTACGCTTGGTAAAATAGTGGACTCATTCATGTTTACTGTCAATAGTGGAAACTCTGCAATTGCTAATGGTGATGGTTCAATACTGGTCGACAACGTGGAGATTTATGGGTCTTGGAGCTCCACCTTCAACTTCGGTATCACTGATAATGCAAGTCATATTGATGTCACAAACTCGATAATTGGTATGAATAGATATGGTAGTCAAGGTATTCAGGGGCTTAATATCACGTCTTATGCTCTAGGTAATTTAATTAACAACAGTGGTAATGGTACTGTTAAGTTCACCATGACATCAAGCCAATTGAATACTCCAATTGGCTACAATGCTAATGGTGCATCTAATCCAGCTTACATAGTTATCAGGGGTAATCTGCTTTATACTGGTTATCCTAGTTACGCTGTTGGTATTCAAAATCCTGGTAGTGGATTGATCTACATGGATGTTAGTGATAACATGTTAACCATGGCTTATGGTTCCAACCCAGGTGGTAGTAACTTCATTTCAGATATTGGTGGCAATACGTACCTTAGAATTAAGGATAACTTGATTCTTGATAATGGTGACCAATCAATGTGGGTTGGTGGCGTTGGTCCCTCGGCCACGGTTGAGGTTGAGGGTAATGAAATATACATCATGGGTACTAATAATGGTTACAGTGCCCGTAACCAGTTCATTTTGTTTGGTAACTCCAGTAGTGGTGGTTTACTGAAGTTCATTAATAACACTGTTACTTGGACTGCCACGCCCAGTAGCCCCACGACATTCTACTTGACTTATAATCCGAATAACAGTGGTACGTATTACATGCCCACAATAATCATGAAGGGCAATAAGTTCAACTTCCCAACTAGTAATGCTACCTTTGGTGGTTTCGTGGGTAGTGCAGGAGCTACTACGGCTAACCCAAATGCCCTCTTTGTTGATTTGGATAACGTGTTTAACCTGAGTGGGATTAACCTGCCTTACCCGAGTGTTACTACACCTAGTGTACCATCGAGTGGGACGGCTCAACAGAACACTTACCCGTACCCAGTTGAGGTTTACGTTAGCGGTGGCTCAGCAACGGCTGTCCAGGTGACTAGGGGCGGTGTGACTTACACGGTGTGGAGTTCATCAACCGCCACCGCAATACCACCGTTACTTGTGCGCCTTGAGCCGGGTGACTCAATCACAATAACCTACAGCACAGCACCAAGCTGGGTATGGATACCAGCAAGATACATACCGTAATAAAGTATTGCTCAATAGATGGCATCAAGTAAAACTTATTAAGTACATGTACTTTTTCTTACATGATATGGGTGCCTTGGAGTTTTTGGAGGTGTTGTTTGGTGTGTTGGGGATAGTACTTGGGGCTTTGGTTATTGGTCACGTGTTCTTTAACGTGGCGTTACCACCACTACCATTCCTAACAACCACCACGCTCTTGTACACGCTGTGGTTCCTCGTTGCTATTAACTTGGGGTTGTTTCTCTATGAGGAGGTTAGGGATGTGATTTACATATGATTTGTTTGATTCGTTAGTTTTAAAAACCAGGTGTTGATTCTTGTTTTTGATGGGTGTCATATTGCTTATTGATCCGCAGATCTTGATTCTACTTATCATAGCGTTTGTTATCCTCATCATCTGGGGCCCAAGCAAGATTCCCCAGTTGGCTAGGAGTTTTGGTCAGGCTGTTAGGGAGTTTAAACGCGGTGCTCAGGAGAACGAGCCAGAGCCAGAGCTTATCGAAATAGCCAGGAAGCTTGGTATAGATCCAACCGGTAAGTCAAGGGATGAATTATTGACCGAGATAAACAATAAACTAGCCCAACAGAAGAAGGTTGAAACTAAGACAACGGTTGACCCCAAGGTTCTCGAGATTGCCGAGAGACTTGGTATTGATACGAGGGGTAAGTCTGAGGAGGAGTTGGTTAAGGAGATTAACTGGAGGTTAAGCAATAAATAATACCGTACTTCCCTAAAGCCGGTGATTAAATGCACATTTACTTAATCCTTGATGAGCAGACGGGGCTACTGCTATTCCTATTCTTCCTAGTGCTTATTGCCTGGAAGCCCGAGATGCTACCAACAATAGCGAGGGAGCTAGGTAAATGGTATAACTGGGCTAGGAAATCCCTGGATGACTTCCTAAGGGAAATAAACGAGCCCATATATGAGGCGAGGTCCGAGGTAATGAGGACGATCAACGAGACAAGGCAATCGGTGATGAATGACGTTGACCCAGACATACTAAGGATAGCCAGGGCGCTGAACATAGACGTTAGGGGTAAGACGAAGCAGGAAATAATGAGTGAGATACTAAGGAGGCTTGGGGAGGGTAAAAGCGGCTAGGTCTTGGGCATTTTCTTATAAATGCTCTTGCTCCATACGTACCCCGCCTCGAATAGTGCTATGAACATTATGAACCAGAGTAGTGTGCTGATTAGTGTGGGGTCTGGGTTTATTATTGCTATCACGAAGAGTACGCCGAAGTATATATACGGTCTATTCCTCGAGAGGGCATCCGGCGTTATTAAACCGGTTTGTGTCAGTAGGGCTATTATCACGGGTGTCTCGAATAGGAAGCCTGCGAAGAATAGTGTGGCTATGAATGTGTCCAGGAATCCACTCGTTGTTAGTAAATGTACGAAACCAAATAGGCAGCTCCAGAATAGGCTTATCCTTAGGAATGCGGGGAAGACTAGGTAATAACCAACGAAGACGCCCGTGTAAAACAGCACGGCAGCCACCCAAACATACCTCCTAACAGCCCTCAACTCATGCGGGTATAGGGCTGGTTTCACGTATTGATAAACCTCGTAAATCAACACGGGTGTTGTCACGAGGAGCGCAATGACTATACTCAACTCCACACTAAATACGAAGGGCCCAAGAACCGTAGTTGATATAATGCCTATGGGTTGTGTGGTGGTTCCGTTTGTTATAACCACGTAACCCGAGGCGCACTTCACGGAGCTTGCTGAGGAGTACACGAGATCTAGTATGTAGTGCTTGAAAATGTACGCGATTATTGGGTAGTACTCCATGGTGAAGAAGCCTATGATGGCTTGGGTCACGTTGTGGCTGTGGTAGTCGGGCATGGGTAGCCAGAGGATTATGAAGACTATTGCGAATACTATCAAGGCCCTCCTCAATCTAACACCCAACTCCCTAATATGCTCCCAAAAAGGCAACTCCCTATCATAAGGTGGTGATTCGCTGCTCATTATTACCTTAAGTTAAGTTATTGGGTGGTGTAAAAAATCCCTTTTCACCATCATGAGAAGAATTACGTAGTTGGGCATTAATGTATTTCCACAATTAATTTCAGAAATAAAAAATTAAGGAATAATTACCCAAACCGACCCTTGTGAGTGTGAGTGTTAGGTTTAGGGTTTGGGTTGAGGTTGGTGGTGTTCATTTGATTGGTCCTGGTGGTTATGATATTCTTAAGGCTATTGATGAGACTGGTTCAATAAGTGGTGCGGCGAGGAGGTTGGGTATGTCGTATAGGTTTGTGTGGAATTACATAGACAAGATGGAGAAGACCTCGGGCATGAAACTTGTGGAGGCATGGAAGGGCGGTAGAGGTAGGGGAGGAGCCAAACTAACGCCAGAGGGTAAAATGCTCCTGCAGTACTATGAGGAGATAATGAGGGAAATGAATGAGGTGGCGAATAAATGGTCCAAGTACCTAGACAGTAAGTTGGTAATTAATAAGGGGATCAATAGAAGACAGGAGTGAAGTAAATTTTAACACCCAATACCCTAACGCACTACTTAATCATTGATTGACCGTAACATAAGTTTGAAACTTTATGCCGTATGCCTCATAGGAACCATCAACATCGTATACCCTAACGATGTATGTACCCAGCGGTATACGAATTGGCGCATGTAGTATTACCGTGGCATTTTGACCCAGTGGAACAACCAGGGCAAACCCGTCTGAGTAGGCCATGTGACCAGGCAGTGGGTACTCATTGATTATGTCATAGCTTGGTATATGACCTAGCTGGGTTGCGTTCCATTGATAGAGAACTGTACCGTTTGGGTAGAGTATTTGCACGAGAACTATGAATCCACCATATGTATCAGGTCCAGCAACCCTATCTATTTGGAGGAATAAGGTACCATTACTAAACAGCCTAGTGCCGCTCAATGAGTATGCGGGCTTCTTGGAGTAATTAGTTAGGTGTGTAAATCCCTGGAAGTTTATTTGATATAGAGCCATCGTGACTCCCGTGGCTATTATGAAACCAAGCAAAGCAATAATGATCGACCTATCCATACCCACCACCTCACCATAGTGGTATGTACAGGTTGAGTATCCTCAAACCCCTTGGCCATTTTCTAGCTAGGTACTGATCAATCGACAACCACCTACTTCCCGTCAACATGAACATTAGGCCAGCCGCACCCTCAACAGCAGCTATCTGCCACTCGTCCACACAGGTAGGTCCTAACCAACCACCGGCAGCGCCAATGCTCCAGGCCAGTATTGCGATGACGAGACCTGATAACCTAGTCATGAAGCCCAGCATCATTAATAAACCGAATACGGCCTCAACAGCCGTGAATAGTAATAGGAATGGATAAAGAATGCTGGGGTGCGAAACAAACCACTCCAATTGCCCAACAATTGGTTGCCATGCATGCGGTATGAAAGTCAACAACTTACCACCAACATAGGCCGATGAGTGGGGATTCAACTTATCTGGAACGTTTACGGTCCTCCTCAAAAAAGCACTGAAGTACATCCAACCAAGTGTAACCCTTAGTACTGGCAAATACTTTTGCACGTCTTCCATAACCATTTCCTGTTTTTTGACCATTATATTCTCAGTACCTACCATATTGACCGAGAAAATCGAATTTTGGATCTGCTAATACACATTATTTTCCTAATTACGAATGATACCGGAGAGATCACTACGGATGGGCTCAGTAATCTTATCTATACATACGAATATAATTATATTATTGAAGCAGTAGGGTATTTCATTCTATTACATATTTTCTATCTCATATCAATGTCATTTTTATGACTTAAATAGAAATTTAAATAATGATAAATCCTAATAAATGTGACCAATTATGACAGGTTGCGGCTGCCTTGACACTTACCATATTACGATTCTCCAGATGCTTATACTCATGTACAAGAATCACCTATTGTCTAACCATGGGAAAAATACGGCATCACTTTATTACATGGCTAATACGTTAAACATAAGCATAGCTACACTTTATCGGAAATCCCTCGAGCTCATGGATATGGGTTTAATTGATAAGATCGATAAGGGACATTATATAATAACGACAAAGGGCGCTCTAGTGCTTGCGCTACTTTATCTAAGCGGAGTTAGTGGTATTTCTGATGATGTCTTTAGGTTGGCTATTGGTAAATTGAAAGAGGATTGGGACTTGGCGGAATTCAGCGATGATGAGGTTATAAGCTACATAAATCTAATCAATAGGGGTGTAGCTCGAACTAAGACACCGCTTGTCAGCATCTGTGCCCAAAGCTTAAGCTACACGCTTCATTATATATTACAAGAACCCTTAAGTTATCTAAATAATAATAAATTAATAATGAATTTTATTGCAGAGAACCTGGATCTACCTATTGATAAGGTTAAAGTCGCCGAGAGGGTTATAGCAAAGGCACTACTTGAGTACCTACCAACAATAACCCTTAGGGATGGCTGTAAGGTAGCATTGTTACTACAGGGTGATCAATCAAGGAAGGTAACGATTGTGAAGGTTGCTATGAAGTGTAGAATTCACGGATATAAATTAGGTATTGATTGTCCCATAGCTAATTCATTAATATCTAGAATTTTGACTAATGGACACGCATAATTCATCCATTTTTCTTAAATTAAATCATTAAATTATAATTAATAGGTTGATTATTGGTCGAGGTCTTGTCGATACATGGAATTTTCAAATATTAGTAAGTACTACATAGGATCTATTTATGAATAACTGTGGCTTTATTATCGAGTTAGAAAGCACGATTTATAGGCGGCATAATCTGCGCTTTAAGCTTGATGTCATCTCCATGGCCTGTTGAGTGGACTGGTTGGGGTCCATATATGCCACCTGGTTACCACCTGATATGGGGTTGGAGGATTGCAGCCGCAGTTTTTCTAACAGCGCTTGGTAGCATGACTATGCTATTGGCGGCGTTTTATGATGTTAGGGGTAAGGTGCAGAGGATGGTTAAGATAAACATAACTGCTGGTTGGGTATTCATACTGGCCGCCCTAGCCTTCTTCATAATAGACTTGGGAAGACCTGAGAGGGCTGGTAATATAATATTCATTGGTTATCCAAACGGTAGGTTAGCCCAATCATGGATGGACTGGGGTGTTCTGTTCCTAAGTGGTATGGTTATTTGGGGCATCATAGACCTCGCCATAATATACATACCATCACTCGCAAAGGCTGTGTTGGGCAGGTACGTTAGGACAACCCAGGTAGTCCTTGATTTCCTAATAATGTTAACGGGCATAGCAGCCACGGTATACACGTCATTCCTATTCGCAGCAGCAGGTGGTAAGTCCTACTGGTGGAATGGATCATTACCATTACTATGGCTAGCCTCGGGCATAGCCTACGGCTCAGCATTCTCACTATTGGTGGCTAGGTTCTTCGAGAAGGCGCCCGCTACGGTAACAGTGAAGACAGACGGCGGCGCAAGCGAATTGGTCCATGTACTTCACGAACTCAGCTGGATCGACTTACTAGGCGAAATCTTCGAGGGCTTTGGTTGGGCTATTTTCATTGCAGTGGCCCTATCTAACCACTACCTATCAAGTCTCAACCTATATGAGCTATTATTCGGGACCTATGCACCATACTTCTGGGGATTTGTTATCTCCCTAGGTGTAGCCATACCATTACTCCTAGAAATAGCGCTGCTCAGGGTAAATCCGCTTAGCCGTACCGCAGCCATTATCATACCTATAATATTCCTGGCTGTCATGATTGGTGGTTACTCGCTTAGGTACGTTGTCATAGCGGCTGCGTATTTCCATTCACCAATAACACCATTCTATGGTGCAGAACCACAGTGGGGTCCGTGGTGGGGGTGATGGGTATGGAGACCTCCACAAAACTAGTTAGGGAGGAAACGAGGAAGGACTTCGCAATCACCAGGAGGGACTTCCTAAAGCTTGCTGGCATAACCACGGCAGCAGCGGCATTCCTGGGAACCATTGGTAAGGAGGCCTTCGTATTCAGCCAGGTATTTAACGAGAGCAAGTTAGCCGCTTCTGAAATACCAAGCGATGTTGTTGCATTCACAACATGCTACGGCTGTCTAGGCAGGTGCAATGTTGAGGTCATAATTAGTGGACAGACGAAGCTCCCCAGGTACATAGCTGGGTCCATATTCACCAGGAACCAAGGCGCCACATGCGACATAGGAGCAACAACAATGCTCCACTACCTAAGTCCAGCAAGGCTCAGATCACCGCTGTTGAGAGTACCAACCAGTGAGAGGTGTGAGGGTGATTTTGTCGAGATTTCATATGATGATATGCTCGATATACTAATAAACGGCGATAATGCGTCCTACCTAACCGAGAGGAATTGGAAGTATGGCTTCCTGGGGCTTAAGCAAATTAGGGAGTGCTGCCCATACAAGTTCGTCTACTTCACAGGCAGGGATCAATACAACCCAACGGAGAACACATGGTTCGCAGCAATGTTCGGCACACCAAACCAGGCAGCTCACGGCGGCTTCTGCGCAACCGCTGTTGCCTCCGGTGG
>OGCG01000344.1_pt1 | contig 29971 bp, 21 predicted proteins | sample 1570061 | NCBI WGS metagenome assembly OGCG01 (sample SAMN06268698, study PRJEB24515) | hot springs metagenome | isolation source: Joseph's Coat, Yellowstone National Park, Washington, USA | place: USA:Joseph's Coat, Yellowstone National Park, Washington, USA
TCAGTGCCTGGTAAACCGTAGTATTGGATGTTTGCACTAGTAGCGTTTACCTGTGAATATACTCCTGGACTTGGTGATGGGCTTGGTGATGGTGAAGGGCTAGGTGTTGAGGTTTGGGTAAAGTTAATTGTTGTAGATACTGCCTGTCCGTTTACAGTTATTGTTCCAGAAGAAGGTGTTGCATTGTATCCAGTTGGTGATGTTACTGTATATTGGTATGTTCCATTAGGCTCTGTGAATGAAACTTGACCTTGTGAAGAGGCTTGAGTTGCCCCATTCAAAGTCACGCTGAACGATTGATTAGAAGGCAATCCATTTGCTGTGAATGTTACTGCATATGTCTGGGGAGTTGGAGAGGAGGTTTTTGTAAAAGTAATCGTTATATCATTTGCCATTCCATTCACGTTGGCTGTTCCAGAAGAGGGTGTTGCACTGTATCCAGATGGTGGTGTCACTGTGTAGGGGTAGGACCCATTAGGCTCTGTAAAGACAATCTGCCCACCAGAGGAGGTTTTTGTTGTTCCACCTAAAGTGACGCTGTATGATGTACCCGATGGCAATCCAGTTCCATGGAATGTAATTGTATAGTTGGTAGGTGTACTAGTTGGAGGTGTTGTGGAAATTCCTTCAGCTGCTTGCACAAAGTTGTATGCATTGATTGACCCCCATCCTACAGCTAAACTATAGCCGTTCCTTGCACTGAATGCCCCGTTGGACCCATTGGAAACAAAGTAGAAGGGTGGCGCATTTTTATAAGTGCCATTAACTTCCGCTTGGCCTAGCTGGTATACAAGAGGGTCCATAAACCCAAGGTTCTTTCCCATGTAATAATCCATTGTTGCAATTACACCAGCTGCTAAAGGTGAAGCTACACTTGTACCCCATATTGGCTGCATTTGTCCTCCCACTTCAATTTCCATGTTGGCACCTATTGCGGATATATCAGGTGTACCTCTTCCAACTACACCATTTGTTGGATTGGCAGTTATTTGTGAATTTGCATCAGCACTCGCTTTTTGCCAGCTTGGTTCTGCAAACATTACACTGTCACCGCCTTGGGAACCATCCCCTGCATTAGGTGAATTGTACCATACTGCTTGTGTTTGGAAGCCTGTTGTGCCAGTACCATCACTAGAGGCAGATCCTGTTAAAGTAGCTTGGGTTCCACCTACTGCTAGTGATCCATATGTATTAAAGCCAACTGTTGCTGGAAAACTTGGAGAAGTATTGCCATTGGCATTTCCATCATCACCAGATGATACCAAAATAGTTATTCCCCTTGCTGCTGCTTGTTGTTCAAGGGATTGCCATGTCGTATCATTTGCATCTCCTCCACCCCATGAATTTGAAATTGCAACTACCTTGCTTAACGCATTGCGTATAGAGCTAGAAGCATTTGATGGGGGACTTAGAATATATGCAAATGCATCATCAAGTTCTCCCATAGAACCACCTGATGAATTGCCAGGACCATAAACTTCAACAGCTGTTATACCAGGTGCTGTACTGCCCACCATTTCAAGATCTAAAGTACTTTCGTAATTAGCTTGTGTCTGGTCATTTAATGAACTTGAACCAGGAGCTGCTGCGCCATCTATTGGGTAACCCATAATGGTTGGGGTTGGTTCACCAGACGGCAATGTTTGCTGGAAATAGGAACTTATATCAGAGGGATCAAATGCACCGACTTGATTGCCAGAGGAATCTACACCTCCCCAGAGAATTGTTGCTACTGTTTCAGTGGTTGGATAACCTTTTTTGTATAATAGGTTTAATTGATAAGGCACCTGTAGATCTGAACCGTATAAATCCTGAGAACTTCCACTTCCTGTAAATAAAGATCCAACATGAAGATCAAAATGAGCTCTGAACTGGGTATTCAATCCTGCAATGCCCACTACAAGCGGTGCAATGTAATTGGGTAGGTATACCTGGGAGGTTGGTGCATAGAAAGTTTCTTTGTTTAATTTTAATACACTTATTGTTGTGTGGAACGCACTTTCATATTGTGCCACACTACCATATAACTGGATTGTAACCCTGTCTGGAAATGTGGTTGTGCGAATGCCCTGTGAAGCGAAATAAGAGACAACTGTATCATATTGCACTTGGGTTGGAGAATATTCATTTACAAATTGCTGCTCTGTAAGGTAATCATGATAATACCTAGAATGAGGATTCTGTACCAAAGACAAAAACTGGTTCAATTGAGCTTCGTTGTTATATTTTAATGTTACCAACACATACAAATTTTGGTTAGGATTTAAATTTCCTATAATTGTAGCTTTGCCGTTATATACCCCTGCAATGTTGTTTCCTATATTCAGAAGGATTGTTTTATTGCTGCTATATAGGTAACTGCTAAACGTTACAAACGCTGTTAATGCTAACACTACTGCAAAACCTATTGCAATAATTTTTATTGCATTACTATTTTTATTACTCATTATAAGTTCACCTATGTATCTTATTGATATATAGGTATTAAAACACATTTTGGTCATTACCATTTCTTTAATGGTAAATACCACTTTTTTAAGTAAATTAGATCAATCTAAAAAGTTTAAATTTTAGATTTTACCCATTTATTTTTTGATTCATTGTATTCCATTCTGATGGCACTTAAAACCCATGCATTTTTGGTTTTTTTAGATGGAACCAACGTAATTTTGTAAGTATAAACACCGAATTTCATAAAATTTTTTATTTTCTCCATAGTGGGAACAAGAGTATCGAGATTTACTTCTATCTTAAATTGTTTAGTTCCAAGATAGTCAATCAACGGGTCATTGTATAATTCTTTTACATATGGGTCAATATAGCTTATTTCGTTTTCCCCATCTATATTATTTTTTGATTTCATATAATAATATAAATAAAAGGGGTATTTAATGTCTATTATTTAACAAAATTAGTTTTTTGAACCTTTTTTTGTATTGTTATTGTAGATTTCATTTTTGTTTTTTACCTTTTTATGTTTTTTATTTTCTTCAACTCTTAGTGCCCCAATAGCAATGATCAAAGCAACTTCAATAATACCTATTATGGACAACACTATAACAGCAGTACTTATATAACTTGTGTTTGTGCTAGAGGCTGTGTTATGGGTAGGAGATATGGCAGTAAAATATATTATTATACTTACGTTTTTTCCGTTGACTATTATTGTTCCATTCTGGGGTTTAATTGAATATCCTTTTAGAGGATTGATCGTATACGCATATTGGCCATTAGTAACAGCGTAATAAATGTTTGGATAGGAGGAGGTTACAAATGTATTGTTTAGCTTAACGCTCCATTTGGTTGTTTTAAGCCCACTTTCACTGAAATTTATTAAGAAATAGTTGGAGGATAAATGAAAATTAATGTTTATCGAAATATTAAAGCCAGAAACACCGAATTCACTATATGGAGGAGTTGCAGCCATTCCTTTTATTGAGGATATTGCGTATGAATAGGTGCCGTTCGTCAATAAAAAGGTTGCTGTATTGTTATAAGAAGTCTCATTTATATAAGAAATTCCGTACGAACTATAATTAGTTATGTTTATGTTCCATGGCATATATTGAGGCAATCCAGATTCTACAAAAGATATTTTATATATATTGAGTAAAAACTTTATATGTATAGTAATTGAAGAATTTGTTACATTGAACATGCCTTGTATATTTGTTGTACGGTAATTAATAGGTGGGACTATTACATACGAATAGGTTCCATTAGGCAATGAAAAGTTTACGTATTGTGTTGTAGATGAATTATCCACATACATTTGTGTATTTACATTAAAAATACTTACACCCCAACTATAGCCAGATTTTAGAGATATATTTGATATTCCAGATTCAATGAATACAACTTGATATTGTTGTTTAAAAAATATGTATTGTATTTCATTATGCCCTGATACGTTGATCGTACCATAGCTAGGAGACGGCTTTGCTATAGCAATGGTTGTATAAACAGTAAAATAATATGTGTTGTTAAAAGAAAGGAAGGAGAAAGAGTTATTTTTTGTGAGAATGAGGGCATTGTAATTATTAGATATTTCTACAAACCAATCATTTTGGTATTTGCTACTGAGCCCTACGCTAATAAAAGATACATTATATACCTGTATTTTTGAAGGAACAAGTATAGTAATTGTATTTGATATCATATTAGATACATATACTTCGTTTTTGAGCAATAATATATAAACTGGCATTATACCAACTTGAATTTCATTTTGCTCCATTTTCTGGCTTATATTCACAATGCAAATGCTTGTTTCATTATAGATTGATAGCATTGCATTGTTGTTAATGTTATACAATAATTGGCTTTCACTGATTGAAGCATACTGGTATGTAGACATTACATATGTATCTGTAATATTGTAATTGTATGTACTTATAGATAACATACCCTTGCCCTCAATGGTATATGGGGATAAAATTTCTCCATATACATACAAATCTTTGTTTTGAGGATCAAAGGTTATAGCACTAGGGTCAATTATTCCGTATCCATAGAGATATAAATTTTTTGTAACCTTATTGCTGGTGGGATTTACAATAACGATACTGCTATTTATGCCATTTTCTAACACATATAATAATGAATTATATTGATCATAGGCCATTCCAACAACACTTGCATTAACCCTAATATTTAAAATAGAATAAAAATCAATAGGCAATGGGATATTATTGGCAAGCTTATTGGTTGTAATATTAAAAATACTTATGTTGTAGTTTTCATCAAGTATATATAAAGTTGTATTGATAATTAATAAACTGACAGGGTTAGATCCTAATGGCAATGGTATAGTATTGTTGATCTGCCCTGTTGATGTGTTTATTATATAGAGTGTGTTTTCATATCCACTTATTACATACAGGTTTTTATTCGTTGGATCATAAGTCATGTTTGTTGGCATTGAATCATATGGTAGGCTTATTCCTCCAATTATTCTGTTAGTAGTGGCATTTATAATGCTAATGTTAGATGAAAATGAATTGAGTACGTAAACATAATTGTCTACCTCACTCATGCATATAGGTGCATAACCTAAATTAACTGTATAGGCTACACTAGTTGCATTTATTGAAGTTATTGCATTTATTCCATAATCTACAATAAAAGGTTGCCCATTTACAATTGAAATGCCATATGGATAATAATTTGAAGGTAGAGTTATATTGTAAATTGTTGTCCTGTTGATTGCATAAATCGTACTTGTTTGGTAGTTAGCAATATAAACCAATCCGTTGTATTGGTCAAATGCCATATTTTGTATGGATGTATTCAGAGGAAGGGAAATATTAGATATATTGTTATCAGTAGTATTTATTATGTATATTGTGTCTGCTATTTTTTCGTTTTTACTTGAAGATGTTTGGGAGGGATACGCACTGATGTATAAATCTTTGTTTTGTTCATCATAAGCCATGGAGGTTGGGTAGTAGTTAGCTTTAAGAGATAGGTTTCCTACTATTGTATTGTTAGATGTGTCGATTTCACTTATTGTTAGATTATTGTTGCCGTTTTCACCAGAAACATATAATATGCCCTCCTTTGTGTTATATGCAATGTATTCTGGATATGCATAGGGAATTGTTTTTGATATTTTATTGGTGGTAGTGTTGAAAACGAGTATGCCACCATTTTGAGTAGTATTAGCTATGTAGAGAGTTTTATTGTTTGTAACTATAGCAGAATATGGAAAAGAATCATGCAGTGTGTAAAAACCATTTAGGGTATTATTAGATGCATTTATTTCTGCTATGTACGATTCACCATAGGAATTATAGCTGCTTGCGGTTACATAAACCATATTGTTAAATGGATCAAACACAATATTATTAGAATATATGTTTGAATAATTTTTGTAGATTATATTTAACATTTTTATGGTTGTTTTAGAGGATGTATTGTATATAGTAACATATCCGTTGTTGGATGAAATTAAATAAAGGTCTTTGTTTAATGGATTATAAGCCGAATAGGTTGGTTCATAACCTCCAGCGCCATAATAAATACCTTTGTATAAAGTATTGTTAGACAAGCTTAATGTACTGTAAACTTTTAAGCTATTAAAATAAGAATAGTTAGATTCAGGCATTGTACTAGATACAACCGAGTTTATTGATTTTTTGTATGTTATAGGGTTAACATTCTTGGATTGTAAAACAATCATAGGCATTGAAATAAATAATGTCACAACTATCACTATGATCATGTTTAACTTTTGTTTTTCTAACATACTTATATACAATATTTATGAATGTATATATTTTTTCATACTTGGTTTTCTTGAGATACTTTAACTCTATCCATCTATTTACAAATGGGCAAATAAAATTTACATTTAATTGGTTAAATATATGATAGTGTGTCAATATTGCTGTAATTTTAGGATGTTTATGCACAAATCTTTTGAATTTACAGCAAATTCGCTACACTATCATATATATATTTGTTTAGTGTTAGTTATTGTATTATATGGATAAAAAAGTTGAACCTAAAAATTTTAAAGAGTATATCTGGAACAAATTTATTTATATGGGTATTGCAGGGCCAGTTATCACATTATTATTAATCATTATAGATGTTTACCTTTCTCCCTGGTTTTCATGGAGTGGTAATGCATTAAGTGATTTGGGTGTAATGCCATATGGATATTTGTTTAATAGTGGCCTTATAATAGGTGGTTTATTATCAACGCTATTTGTGTTGGCAATTTTTAAAAAGATAAATTTTAAGCCATTATATTTGATAGTAATAGGTACAATCTCATTGGCTTTCGTAGGTGTTTTAAATGAACATTATTCTTATATTCATCTAGCTTTTGCATTGGTTTATTTTGTATTTACCCCCATAGGTATTTTGATTTATAGTTTCAAAACAAAAAAGATTTATAAATACTGGGGATTTTTTGTTAGCATAAGTTCAATAATTGATATAATTGTAGGGATATATTTTTATTATTTTTATATAAAAATTGGTTTAGCTATACCAGAAATAATTGAAGCAATTTTACTTTCTTTATGGTGTGTTGTAGGAGCTTTTTCAAATGGATATATTAATGGTAGCAATTGGAGCATAGTGTAAAAATCCTACATTGAGAGTTTACACATGAATCCTACAACAAATAAATTTAAATTTCATCTTCATGATGATAATATTTGCCTACAATGGGGATTTTTTCTCCACAATAAATACACCTGTTGCCTTTTAAATTCCATTTTGTAATAAAAAATCCTTTTCTTTCTATAACCAATTTTTTACATGATGGACAATAGGTGTTTTCTCCTTCATCTCCCCATAAATTGCCAATGTAAACATAAATGGCTCCCTCTTTTTTTGCCATTTCATAATGATTTTTAAGCACGCTTAAAGGTGTGTTTGGGTAATCCATCATTTTATAGTCTGGATGAAACGCAAGAAAATGTATAGGGGTTTCGTTGCCTAGGTTTTCTATAATCCATTTTACGAGTTTTCTTCCTTCCTCTAAATCATCTCCTACTTTTGGAACTAACAGGTCAGTAATTTCAATATGCACCTTTTTTTTGTATTCATTAAGGGCATCAAATATAGGGGTTGAATCTTTAATTCCTACATATTTTCTCAAAAAAGAGGTTGAACCATTCCCTTTGAAGTCTACTGTTATTGCATCAATAAAAGAGGAGATGTATTTGGCTGATTCTATGCTTGCATACCCATTTGATACAAATGTATTGAACAATCCTTTTTCTTTTGCCAAAACCGCAATGTCATGGGCATATTCTGCGAATATTGTAGGTTCATTGTAGGTATAAGAGATTCCTTGGCATTGGCCATCTATTGCCATTTTTACTACTTCTTCAGGGGATAACGGATACCCCTCTACATTCCTTCTTTGGCTGATATCATAGTTCTGGCAATATTGGCACATCCAGTTGCAGCCAGTTGTACTTATAGAAAAAACTTTTGACCCTGGATTGAAATGCATTAATGGTTTTTTTTCAATAGGGTCAATATGGTATGCTGAGGCAATGCCATAAGAAAGTAGATACAGTTTACCATTTATGTTTTTTCTTATTCCACAGAATCCAGTCGATCCTTCCTTCAGGTAACAATACCTTGCACAGGCAGTGCACCTAATGGCATTACCTTCCTGCTTATACAATATGGCTTCTTTCATTTTTATATTCCTGTCTGTTCTCTATACCTTCCATAAACTTGGGTTAATGCATTTATTATCTCCCCTAAGGTTACATTATGCTTTACAGCATCTAGGAATATATACATCATGTTGTCCCCTTTTTCTGCGCTTTTAACTATTTTGTTTATGTATTCTTCTACTTCTTTTTGGTTTCTTTTTTCCTTGAAAGCCTTTAGTTTATTAACCGCTTTTTTCTGCTTTTCTTCATCAATTACCAAAATAGGGGCATCTATCGCTTTTTCTACGTATTTATTAACGCCTACTACTATTCTTTCGTTTTCTTCTATTTCTCTCTGGTACCTGTAAGAGGCTTCACTTATTTCCCTTTGTACATATCCCCTTTCTATAGCTTTAACCATTCCACCAAGCTCGTCTAGTTTGTCAATGTATTTCATTGCTTCTTCTTCTACTTTATCAGTTAACCATTCGACATAATAAGATCCCCCTAGTGGGTCTATCGTATTGGTTACACCAGATTCATGTTCTATTATTTGCTGGGTTCTAACTGCTATTTTAACAGCTTTTTCAGATGGCAATGCTAATGCTTCATCATATGAGTTTGTGTGTAAGGATTGAGTGCCTCCAAGAACAGCTGCTAGGGCCTGTATAGTAGTCCTTATTATGTTGATTTCTGGTTGAGTTGCAGTTGCACTACATCCAGCTGTTTGTGTATGAAACCTTAACCATAAAGAACGTTGGTTTTTGGCCTTGAACCTATCTTTCATTACCTTAGCCCATATTCTCCTTGCCGCTCTATATTTAGCGATTTCTTCAAAAAAGTCATTATGTGCATTGAAGAAAAAGGATAACCTTGGTGCGAGCAAGTCTATATCAATTCCCCTTTTGATGGATTCCTCTACGTATGTAATTCCATCATAGAGGGTAAAAGCAAGTTCTTGGACTGCAGTTGAACCTGCTTCTCTTATATGGTATCCACTTATGGATATTGGATTCCATAAAGGAGTATTTTTTACAGAATATTCAAAAGTATCAATAACTAGTTTCAATGATGGCCCTGGTGGAAAAATAAATTCTTTTTGGGCTATGTATTCCTTGAGTATGTCATTTTGGATTGTGCCTCTAAGCAGATTTGGCGCAAACCCTTGATGTTCCGCTGTTGCTATGTACATTGCCCATATAATAGCAGCAGGGCTGTTTATTGTCATGCTTGTGCTTACTTCTCCCAGGGGTATGCCATCAAAGAGAGTATGCATATCCTCTATAGAAGATATAGATACACCGCATTTTCCTATTTCACCGTAGGATTCTTCATTGTCTGCATCTATACCATATAAAGTAGGCGTATCAAAGGCAATGCTTAAACCTGTTTCACCTTCAGATAGAAGATACTTTAAACGCTGGTTTGATTCTTCTGCTGTTGCAAAGCCAGAAAATTGCCTAAGTGTCCATACCCTTCCTCTGTACATGGTTGGATGTATTCCTCTAGTAAATGGATATTGCCCAGGATACCCTAATTTTTCGTCATATTTAGAACTATCAAAATGTTCAGGTGTATATAGTAACCCTATCTCGATATTAGATAGATTCTTAGCTACTTTTTTGTATTGAGTTTTGCTGACTTCTTCTTCCCACTTTTTTTTGTTACTTTTATTTATGTTATTATCTAAATTGCTTGCCATAACATATAACATTTATTATTTTATATAAGTAGATTATGATTTAGTTGGTAGTATAATATTGTTTATCTTTCCTTAAGGAGTATTTTATAGCTGTAAATATAAAAGTTAAAGGTTTATGGATTATCTGGATACCATATAACTTTAGGTATTTTTAGTTCATCGTCATCAGATACAGGGGTATAAAGCTTGTAGATTACCCCTAATTCTTTCATTGTGGAATGGAGTATTTCAACCTTTAACAAAAATTCTTCATCACTTTGCCATTCGAACACAATATCATGTTTTCCTCTGATGAAGGTAAACCCTACTTTTTTCTTAATATATCTAGCTACGTCAGCTGGACTTTTGCCTGTGCTAGTAAATAATATATCTACAAATGTCCTCATAGTTATCAAATTAATGTAATTTACATATATTATTTATATTTTTCTTATAATAATATCGTCTTTGGAAAAAGAACGCCATATGATTTTATAGCCTATCATGTTTAAGAATGGCTCTGGATCAACATGAATAGATTCTAAAAAAGAAATAACCATACTATAATTAGGCATTAGTGATTCAATTTTTTTTGTATATTCTTTTTCATATATTGGATTGATGTAAAACGTCCCTTTTTTTATAAACCCATGTTCCAAAAGTTGCTTTTTCATTTCACTTTTTTCCACATATTTGCTTTGCACAATACCCAAGCTCAAAATATCATTTAACTCGGGGATTTTTTCTTCTACAATTGCTTTACTTTCTCTCTGTGTTTGCAAAAAACCTTTTTTCTTTAACATCATACCAATAATATTGGCATTTATTGATTTTGGATCTATTGATTCATGCTCTATATCACCACAGTTGCCTTCTTTTAGGGGTATTGTAAAATATGCAATTTCATGCTTTGCTAATATGGCTTCTTTTTCTTTTATGTAGCTATGATCCCAAAAATTTAAGAATTCCAAGTAAGCAATTTTTTCATTATTTAATATAGCTAAATCAGGTACAAAAATATTATTTTCTAAAACAATAGGATTTTTGTTAATTACAACCTTAAGATTATAAAAATTGTTGAGGTCTTTTATAAGTTGGGGATTGATAAGATATGTCTGGGGATTGTTCTTTATAAAAAATTTAGAAAAAGATTCATCCATTGAAAGCAACAACTTTTTTTTCTTTTTGGCTTTTCCTAAAAAAATCTCAGATTCTATATTCCATTTACTAGTGGTAACAATATTGGATATGGCATTGCCTACAACAATAGAATAACGCTCTTGGTTATGATGGAGGGAAGAAGGGGCTTTTATGTTTATGTATATAACGCCTTTATCAAGTACCATTTTGTACATTACCTTTTGCTGTGCTATATTAGCGCAGAGCTCAATCATATTTTCAGGCAAGGTAATTTTTATATCGTTCGCCCTAAACAATATTGAATTTAATATATATCCATTGAACTTTTTAACTAGTTCTTCAATAGGGATGGGTTCATAACCAGTTAGTAGATAATTATCTTCAATATCGCTATAGAGATATTGTTCAATTTTTTCTGGTTCTACATAAAATTTTACAGAAACTTTTTGAAACACTTTTTGCCTTTCATTATCGTTTAATGCACCATCTGGGGCTTCTTCAAATACTGCTTTCCGTATTGTAACAGGATCTATAGGAGAATCCATTTTGAATATTGCATTAGAGAGAAGGTATTGCTTGATAGCTTTAGCTAGTTTATAATTTTTATTGCTTTCTTCCACTTCTATAAATTTTTTTTCGATTTCCTTTTTTTTATTTCCTATGTTATCAACCAATATTTTTTGCATTTCATTAAAGAGTGTAACATCCTCTTGAAATGTAATAAACAACTTGCCTTTTCGGCTACGCAAAGGCATTAGGTTTTGTGGCAACACCTTTTTTTCGCCTCCTTGAAGTACCTTCCTCTACAGTTTTGCTTGATACCACTTCGTATAGTATGGCTTTTTTTCCATTTCCAGGCCTGAGAATCCTGCCTAGCCTCTGCCTAAACTGCCTCGTGCTTCCACTGCCGCTTAATACAATTCCAATGGAAGCATCAGGAACATCTACACCTTCATCCAAAACTTTAGAAGATACAAGTATCCTGTATTTTGATTCTTTAAAATTTTTGAGTATTTCTTTTCGCTCTTCTTTGCTTGTTTGGTAAGTTATGCATGGAACTAACAGCGAAGATGACACTGCATATGCCATGTCATTAGTTTCAGTAAAAATGATTGTTTTCATTCCCCTTTGCTTAGCAATAATATCTTTCACCACTTCAATCTTGGCAAGTGGATTGAATGCTATATCCCTTGCCATACGCCATGCTTTCAAAGCATTCCTACCTTCTGGATTCCATGATCTTTGTATAAAGGAACTAAAATCCCATGGCGTAGAAATTCTCATATGGTAATGTTTTAAATATTTTACGAATATTTCTCTCATTTCATTATATTTTTTTATTTCGTCGCTATTTAAATCTACATATATCTTTCGTATTTCAAAATTGGCAATATTTTCTTTTAATTCATCAAAGTTTACTTCGATTATTTTTCCCCCCATTAAGTGTTCTAGTATCTCGTGTAGCATATCTGGACGTTCATAGGTTGCAGTAAGTCCCATTCTATAAGGGGATATAAAATCTTCAGCAATCTTCCTAAAATTTTCTGATGGAAGATGGTGCACTTCATCTACTATCAACAATTTGAATTTATTTCCCAACTCCTCTTTATAAATAAGCGCACTTTCATAGGTTGCAATAGTTATTGGCTTTAGGATTTTTTTACCTGCTCCATATTCACCAGCATCTATACCAATCAATCTGTATATGACTTCATGCCACTGATGGAGCAGGTCTATTGTTGGGACAATAACGATGGCAGAAGACTGCATTTCTTTTATTGCTGAAACGCCAATATAGGTCTTACCTGCAGCTGTTGGAAGAACCAGTACACCTTTGTATGAATTATTTATCCATGCACTCAGAGACCTTTTTTGGTAATCTCGTAAATCAATTTCTGCGTTTATTTTTTCCATAGGAAGGAACTGTGATGCATTATCTTTGTATTCTATTTTACTTTTATTTAGCCAATCAATTATTTCGTCGTATTTTAGTCCGTTAGATACATATCCATATATTTCATCTTTGGAAAAATATGGCAGTTTTTCATTGGATATTAATAAACCTTCTTTGTAGTATAATTCTATCATTTAGATATTGATATCATTGTTTACATAATTACTTTTCCACTATTCCATTTGCAGTTATTCTAAAAAGTACATATGAATTTATTTTTAGATTTCTGCTTTTTATAACTGTAAATTTTCTTTCTTCCCCGTAATCGCTTACACGTTCTACTTTGTATATAGCTTTAGAGAAATTTGATAAAACCATTCCCCCTAAAGGTTCTTCTGTTTTTGTGTTTGGATTATAATGGACTTGGTTAGTAACGATTACACATACATCTCTTATGTGAGAAATTTCTCTTATAATCTGCATTTGTTTTGATAATGCCTCTATATCCATTCGTTGAGTTTCTTCGTCATAGCTTTTTCTATATAGGATAGTTATGCTATCTACAACCAATGCTTTTATCTGTTCATTCTTTTCTATAGCTTTTTTGGCGTATTCTAATGATTCTAATAATTCATTCATTGTTTTTGGTTCTGAAACCAGCAAATTTTTCATGCTATATTCATTCCCCAAAATTTGGGCTAATCTATTCATGTTGAAAGGTTCTGTGTTTATTAGTATTGCCCAATCATCCCTTTTTAGTACTTCCCTTAAAAATACAAGCACAATATTAGTTTTACCACTTCCAGCTTCTCCGTAAATTTGATTTATTATGCCTGTTTCAAACCCGCCTTCTAATACTATGTCTAGTACTGTATTTGTCGGGTATTTATCCAATTTTTTTACACCCTATTTTACTATGGTTTTTATGTATAAGATTGTTGCCTTGGAATGATTTTACAATTTTGCAATGTAATACAAAAGAAATATTTTTTAATATAGAACGGATATTAAAGATTAAGTGTATTTATGATTCTAAATATTCCAATTATTTCAGAAATAAACCAGATTATATCTCCATACTTTGCTTTTGTATTTTTGTTTCTTTTAGCTGTTGCTATAATATTTTTTTCGCTGTACATATCAGCTAAAAAAAAGATTAATATGCTTAAAAACACGGATTTAACTATAAAATATCATATAGTTAAACAGGGAGAACCTAGCAAACCCAATAATCCAAAACCCAATAATCCAAAAAAGGAGGTAAAGAATGTTGAACCTAATAAAACCAATGAGGGGGTATTAAATAAAGAACTAGTAAAACCCTTGCCAAGCTATGCATTGACTCCGGATCCATTGAAGAATATTTCTAATTTGATTGATTCACAGAATGCTAATTCCGATGAACTAGTTAAAAGTGATTTGAGTAAAGATACGGCTTTGTTGCCTTCTAGTATGGCATCAAACAATGAATCCTCTAGTAAAGTGGATAACGTTATTAATAATAAAGGGCCATTTGTTAATACAAGTGCCAAGGAAGGATTTACTGATGTTAAGAAGGGTATTAAGACTCAAATGGATTTAGTTAATAAAAAGGTAGATAGTTTAGGGGTTAATGAAAAAAGTAATGGCATAAATAGCAATATAAAAAAAGAAGAGATTAAAAATGAGCCTATGTCTATGCCGCACAATTCTGATAAAAACGTTGAGGATTCAAAGGTAAAGGAGAGCATTAAAGAAGACAATAAGGGCTTAGATACATCAATTGATAACCGCATCAATAAGGAAAGCAACTCTAGTTTAATTAGTAATGATTTTAATGAAAAATATGTGGAAGAAAATTCCATGGTTGAAAATGCTTTTGTTTCTGAAGGAGATTCGAAAAAGGTTGATGCAGAAGAGAATAATAGTAACATAGATAAATTAGCACAGATAGATGCATTAAAGAAGGAACTGGAAAATGCTTTGAAAACCCCTATTTCTACTATTACGCCAGAGCTTAAAACAGATCAAAACACTATCAAAAAAGTTCCTGCTTTAGGCAGTGGTAAGGATATAAATACAACAAAACAAGATAATAATGATAATATAAAAAGCCTTGCTAATAGCAATATTAACAATAAATCACCAAATATACTAGATGCTAGCATAAAATCAGAAGGTTCTGGTAAACCAACCAATTTAATAGAAAATACTATCCCTCAAGATTCAAAGGCAGTTATATCGAAGAAAGATTCTTTGATTACCACCCCTAACCCTTCTTCAACTGATTCAAATTCAACTATTGCCAATACTAATAAAGTTTCAGATACGGCTTCTGGTGATACTTCTAAATCGCCCAACATTAAAACAGATAATTCTAAAGATAATGTGAATAAAAAAGCAGAGGAAAAACACCAAAAGAAATCCAAAAAAGGCAAATTGAGTGGTGTGTAACAATGGCATTCAATGAAGAAGAATTGAAAAAAAAGTGGATGGAAATTTTTGAAGATAAATCCGTTAGTACAGAAATTAGCCTTCTTAAGGAAAAATATCCTGAAAAAAGAAGTATTGTATTTTCTTTCAAAATCATTGAAAAAATTAGCCCTGAGTTTTCTATTGAGTTGTTATCCACACCAGAGGATTTATTGACAAAAGGCAAAGAACTTCTTGTTAAAGAACATTTTGCTAACAAAGATGTTTCTATAAACATGATCAACTTAAGGATTACTGACATACCTGATGATTATAAAGTTCGTATTAGGGATATTCGTGCAATACATTTAAACAAACTTATTTCGATAGAAGGGCTTGTAAGAAAAGTTAGTGATGTTAGGCCTAGATTGTTAGATGGTGTATTTAGGTGTAAAAGTTGTGGTGCACATATTTTGGAACCACAGGATGGTTTAACCATAAAATTCCCCCGCGAGTGTTATACAGACCAAGGAGGATGTGGTGCACAGGGTAATGGTAAATTTGTATTGGAACCAAAGTTATCTAGATTTATTGATTTCCAGAGGATTGAAGTTGAAGAGACTGGTGATGCAATAGATGCTAGCACTCAACCACAGTCTCTTGAGATACATTTGCAGGATGATATAACGGGACATATTGTTCCTGGTTTAAGGGTGATTGTTTCAGGCATTTTAAAAACCAATAGTTACGAAGGCAAATCTACAAGGAGTTATTTTGATATTTATATGGAAGCTATTTCAGTAGGCAAAGAAAAAAAAGAATATGAAGAAATTGAACTTACTACAGAGGATATTGAGCAGATTAAAGAAGCGTCAAAGGACCCTTTAATTGTTGATAAATTTGTTAAATCTATATCCCCAAGTATTGCAGAGATGGATAAAATAAAGGAAGCAATTGCATTGCAGCTTTTCGGAGGAGTACCAAAACAGCTGAGAGATGGTACAAGAATAAAAGGGGATATACACATTTTGCTTGTAGGGGACCCTGGTACAGCAAAATCCCAGTTGCTTAGATATGTAGCTTCAATAGCACCTAGAGGTATTTACACTAGTGGAAAATCTGCAAGTGCTGCTGGATTAACTGCTGCCGCTGTTCGTGATGAATTAGGAGATGGTAGATGGACTTTGGAAGCTGGCTTGTTAGTTCTTGCCAACAAAGGAATCGCATGTATTGATGAACTAGACAAAATGAGCAATGAAGATCGATCAAGCATGCATGAAGCTCTTGAACAACAAACAATAAGTATTGCTAAGGCAGGTATAACTGCAACATTGCCAACCCAGTGTGCCGTACTTGCTGCAGCTAATCCGAAATGGGGTAGATTCGATACAAGTGATGTAGAAGAATCTTTGCTTTCCCAGATAGATTTGCCTCAAACTCTTTTAAGCAGGTTTGATGCAATATTTCCATTAACAGATCAACCAGATGAAGAGAGAGATACGCGCATTGCAACTCATATATTGGAGACCCATAGAAGTGGTGAATTAGATGTTTCACAAAAAAACAGATTAGATTCAGAAGAAATACAATTCGAAGGCAATAAACCATATTTTACTCCCTCTTTCTTGAAAAAATATATTGCATATGCAAAAAACAATATATTCCCTGTATTGTTACCTGAGACCATGGAACATATTAAAAAGTATTATATTTCAAAACGAAACACTGGTTCTTCTAGTTCAGGGGAAGGGGGAAGGCCTATTGCAATAACTGCAAGGCAACTAGAAGCATGCATTAGAATGTCAGAGGCTAGTGCAAAATTGAGGTTATCTTCTACAGTAGATTTAGAGGATGCAGAAAGAGCCATTAGCATAGAAGAATACTTCCTACAAAGGACTGTTGCCAATGCTAAGGGGACAATAGATATAGACCAGTTCTCTACAGGGATAAGCGCAAAGAAACGCATGGATATGAAATCTGGAGAAAAATTTATTCGCTCTTACTTTGATGAACATAAAGAATATCCAACAGAGGAAGAGTTACTGAAATATGTAGAAGATAAAGGATTGGATAAAAATAGCTTTGTTAGAATATTGGAAACACTACATAAGCAAGGGCTCGTTTTTATGAAAAAGGACGGGGATAAGAAGCGTATTGTCATTACTGATGAAGGTGCATATTAAACAATGCCAAAAATATGTGCAAAAATACATGAAAGTGTAATGGGGAATGTGTTAGCAGCTGCTGATTCAAATATTATAGGAAAGCATTTGTCCTTTAATGGTGTGGATATATATATATCGGAGTTATTTTATAGAAAAGAGGAGATATCTGATAAAGAGTTTGTAGAACTGCTTAATGAATATGACAACTGCAACCTTTTTGGTAATTATACAGTAGGTGTTGCTATAAGTAATGGATTTGTTGATAAGGATACTGTTATGTTAATAGATAATATAATGCATGTGGTTTTACTTAAATTATAGGGGGAATAAAATGTTTTGTGTAGTATGTGGAAAAAATGAAATTTTTATTGATAGCCAATGCAAGGAATGTTATTTTAAGAGTCATACCGTAGTCCAAATACCTGATAAAATTGCCGTAATGCGTTGTAAATTTTGCAATGCTGTACTAATAGGAAAAGAATGGCATGATTGTATAAGTTTAGATAAAATAATAATTTCAAACTTAAAATTAGATAAAGGCTCAAAAATAGAGTCCATATCAGTAAAAATGATTCATGGCAATGAATATCAGGCTCTTTATAAGGTTACTTTAGGAATACAAGTTTCTACCGATTTTGACCATGAAAATGTGGTTATAGATAAAGAGGTAATAGTAAAAAATAATTATTCTGTGTGTGTAAAATGTTCAAGGCTTAGAGGGGGATATTATGAAGATATTGTTCAAATTAGGAACTTTGATGAACTTATTACAAAAGAACTCGTTTCTATGATAAATCCAGAACAAATATCCAAAGAAATATATCTTAAAAACGGTGTTGATGTTTATATCATAGACAAACATTTTACTAAACGGTTTATATCTAATATTAGTAGATTGAAAAGCAAATACAAATTTGAGGTTACAACTAGCCGAAAGTTATATGGAAAAAAAGATGGGGTAGATGTTTATAGGACAACGTACCTTTTGCGCCACTTAGTATAATCGGGCACAGTTACCATTAAGGTGGCATCTTAGAGACCAATGAAGGTACTGAAACCACTACAGTTCATGAAAAGGTTCATGTTAGAATTTAATAGTAGAAAATTCCATATATGAGATATCAATATGTATAAATTTGTGAGGGCTCGTAGATCAGCTGGAAGATCGCTACACTTGCAATGTAGAGGCCTCGGGTTCAAATCCCGACGAGTCCATATATAATTTGAGGCGATAATAACTTTTCTAATTTTGATTGAATTTTTAAAATAAAACACTTGAAAACTAGAAAAAATTGATGGCAAAACCAGGATGGCTAGTACTCAAATTAAAAAATAGCAATTGCCATAAAAAGTTGTACTATGCTTTTGCATTTTTGGGAATACTTACCTCTTCTTTGTCCTCGCAGTTAACACCTTTTTTTCGTTTATCTATTTCTATATCTATAAGTTTTCTGACAAATGGAGATAGACTAATGGTGTTTTCCCTAATCCACTTTATCTGATCTTCCCTCAATAATATGTTTCTATTTACATATCTCATGTATCACACCTGTATATATATCTCATATATGTTATTACGATATTTAATAATTACTATATACTTAATTTATTATTAAACAATATAATATCAAATAATTACTTGATTAAATAATAAAGTATTAATTAATTGCGTATACACCTTTTCATCCTTCTATAAAGTAAATAAAAAAGATAAAATGAATTAATATTTGTAAAGTTAGATGTTCTACCATGTCGCTTTGGTAGGTATATGTTTTAATAGTTAAAAAAAAATATTGTATAGGGTGTGTTTATATGGTTATTCATGAGATACATGCTTACAAAGGGAATGTCCTTCATTCTAAAGGATGGCAACAAGAAGCAGCTATGAGGCTTTTGATGAATAATTTAGATCCAGACGTTGCTAAAGATCCTGACAATCTTATTGTATATGGTGGCAGAGGAAAAGCAGCAAGAAATTGGGAGGCATATAATAAGATTATAAAAGAATTGTCTATATTAGAAAATGATGAAACTTTGTTAATACAATCTGGTAAACCTGTTGGTGTTTTCAAAACTTCACCTGATGTTCCTAGAGTTTTGATTGTAAATGCACAAATCGTTCCAAAATGGGCAACTGATGATATTTTTTGGGAATTAGAACGTAAAGGATTAACAATGTTTGGCCAGATGACTGCTGGAAGCTGGATATATATAGGATCTCAAGGTGTACTTCAAGGAACGTTTGAAACTTTAGCTACATTGGCACACATTGAATTTGGCCAGGATACACTTAAAGGAAAATGGGTTTTATCTTCTGGACTTGGTGAAATGGGTGGTGCCCAACCACTTGCAATAACAATGAACGAAGGAGTTGCAATTGTTGTAGAAGTTGATAAATCAAAAATAGATAGAAGATTGAAGCAAGGTTATTTGGATACTTGGACAGATAAATTGGAAGATGCTTTAAAAATGAAAGAGGAAGCTCTTAAAGAGGGAAAACCAGTATCTATAGGGTTGTTAGGAAATGCTGCAGATGTTTACGTAGAATTAAAAAACAAAGGGATTGTACCAGATGTTGTAACAGATCAAACAGCTGCCCATGATATTACTTATGGGTATATACCCAATCATTATACTTTTGAAGAAGCTCTTGAACTTAGAAATACTAACCTAGAAAAATACAAAAAAGAGGTATATAGGGCTATAGTAGAAGAAGTAAAGGCTATGTTGTGGTTTAAGGATAATGGCTCTAAGGTATTTGATTACGGGAATTCTTTGAGAACTAGGGCAAAAGAAAATGGTTTAAATAACGCTTTTGATATCCAAGGTTATGTACCAGCATATTTGAGGCATTTATTTGCTATAGGTTCAGGGCCTTTTAGATGGGTTGCCCTATCTGGAGATAAAGAAGATATATATAAAATAGATGAGGCTGTCATTAAAAATTTTTCTGATAATAAAAGGTTAGTTAAATGGATAAAACTTGCAAAAGAAAAGGTTCATTTTCAAGGTTTGCCAGCAAGAATATGTTATATGAAATATGGTGAAAGAGAGAAATTCGGCAAAATGGTTAATGATATGGTTAAAAATAAAGAATTATCTGCACCGATAGCTATTGGAAGGGATCACCATGATACTGGATCCGTTGCCTCCCCTTATAGGGAAACAGAATCGATGAAAGACGGTAGCGATGCTATAGCAGATTGGCCATTGTTAAATGCACTTTTGAACGCAATATCAGGGGCTTCATGGGTGTCTATACATCATGGAGGTGGTGTAGGCATAGGTAACTCCATTCATGCAGGTGTTGTAATTATTGCTGATGGGACGGATGCTTCAGCTAAAAAGATAGAACGTGTGTTAAATGCAGATCCAGGGATTGGTGTGATTAGGCATGCTGATGCAGGGTATGAAAGTTCAACAGAAATAATTAAAAAAGGTGTTAAATTCAGGTATCCTTACCTTTAGCTACATTTTTTTATTATGTAGCTTAAATATTACATCGATATGTTTTGTTTCTTTGGTGATTGTAACAGTACCTTCTTTAGGGTCAGGAATATAAGTTATTTCGTTGATCTTAACATTGTTTATTTTGTAATGGTATTTACCAGAAGGCAATGTAATAATTATATTTGAAGAATTAGAGGTTTTAATTTGGTTTCCTATTTTAACATGCCATTTTGTGTCATTGGGCAACCCTTTTTGGCTAAATGTTATAAAATATTCCTTTTTTTTCACTTTAAATACAAAAAATAACATTACTAAAAATACTATTATGATCGCTAGGATTATGTACAATAGGTTGTATTGAGGGTTAATTGAACTACCAATTTGTGTAATTTTTATTTGTATGTTTGTTGTACCATTGTAAACTTTAATTGTTCCGCTATTGGGGTAAGCACTATATCCAGTAGGGGGGTATATAATATAGTTGTATGTACCATTTGGTTCATGAAATATAATTTTATTGGATTTGCTAAAATTTTTAATGCCATTTATAGATACACCCCATAGGGAGTTAGGATTTCCATTGCTTATTACAAATATAATGGGATAGGTTTTGACTTGCCAGGATATGTTGATATAGAAATTTGTCCCATTAACAAGAACATACCCATTATATAAAGGGGTTGTATAGCCATTTATTGGGAACAGAAAGTATCTATAGCTACCATTGCCCTCATAATATGTTATAGAATCTGTATTAGTGCTTTTGTTTTCGTTGTTTAACGATATACCCCATACTGTATTTTTAGGCAGGCCATATTCATTGAACGTTATCTCGTACATAAATTCAAATTTAACAAAAACCATTGTAGAACTGCCATTTATATTTATAGATCCTTGAGAAGGGTTTGCACCATAGGGATATTGAGTTGATATTTTATATATATATGTGCCATTGGTTAAATTAAAGGATATAACATCACTTATAGAATAAATTGTTACATTTTGTAAAGATACACTCCAATTATATCCTTTTGGTAAACCACTCTCGTAAAATAGCAATGTATAATAAGTTTTGCTGAATGAAACAATTTTGTTTAGTGGTGAATTAGAGATTGTTAGGTTTCCACTTGAGGGATTAGGAACATATCCTTGAATTGGCAATATCTTGAAAGAATAGGTTCCACTTGTTTCATTAAAAAATATATAGTTTGTATTTGAATATTCAACTGTATTGTTTAGAGATACAGACCATAATGTGCCATAGGGAAGGGTTAGTTCTTTAAACGATATTTCGTATGTGCTTGAATTTACAATGTTATTGATAGCTTTATTCGGTTTGTATATATTTGTGCCAAGAGGAATGGAAAATAATAGTATAGTGAGTATAAAGATAGATATGATTATCTTATATGCAAAAGATAATTTTATTTTTTTTCTCATATCTCTTTGATAGTTTACCATTAACTCACCGTAATAAATCTTGTTTTTGTTTTGTTCAAATGTTACATACATTTAAATTTTGTTGTACTTGTGGGCTTATTATTTTTAACATATTTTATGGGGATGAAATTGAATATTTATTATCCAACAAAAAATATTTTATAGTATAATATTTGGGAAAATGTTATTTAGTTTTCTAGCAATGTAACAGATGAAGCAAATAATGGTGAGTTTTATGAATACCAAAAGTGTTGCTGAACAACTAGAAGAGATAAGAAAATTAAAGAAAGAAAAAAATGCATTGGTCATTGCACACAATTATCAGATAGGGGATATCCAAGACGTTGCCGATTTTGTAGGTGATTCACTGGGGCTTTCTTATGCGGCAAGGGATACTAATAAGGATATTATTGTTTTTTGTGGTGTAGATTTCATGGCAGAAACAGCAAAGGTAATAAACCCAACAAAAAAAGTTTTAATCCCTAACAAATATGCAAACTGTCCAATGGCAGCAATGGTTGATGTAAAATCACTTAAGGCTTTTAAAGAAGAACACCCCAATGCTGCAGTTGTATCTTACGTAAATACCTCTGCAGAAGTTAAAGCTATTAGTGATATATGTTGCACTTCAGCTAACGCAATAAATATTGTCAAAAAAATACCTCAAAAAGAGATTATTTTTGTACCAGATCAAAACTTAGCTAAATATGTAATGGAAAATGTCAAAGATAAAAAGATATATCCATGGCCAGGATATTGTTATACTCACAACAACATGAAAAAAGATGTTATTGAAAAAATCAAAAGTGAACATCCAGATGCTCCGATTATAGTTCATCCTGAGTGCAGGTTAGAGGTTATAGGAATAGCCGATAAAGTATCTTCTACAGAAGGCATGATTAGTTATGCCAAGAAAAATCCTGCTAAACAATTTATAATAGCTACTGAAGAGGGGATGATACACAGACTTAAAAAAGAGGTACCTGATAAGGAGTTTATAGCAGTACCAAATGCCACTTGCTCCCCTCAAAAAAGGGATAGTGTTGAAGATTTGTTAAACAGCCTAATAAATGAAATTTACGAAGTTAAAATTGAGCCTTCCATTATAGAGTCTGCGCGTATACCAATTGAGAGGATGCTAGCAATAGGAAGAACTGAATGATATTTTTGTTTTAATTTTTCTTTGTTATTGTAGCTTCGTAATCGTCTGCATTCATAAGGGTATTTATTTGAGCCATTCCATTTTCAGTTAGTTCTATTTTTGCTAACCATCCTTCATCATATGGGGAAGTATTGATTTTTTCTGGTTGTTTTTCTAAATTTGAATTTACTTCGATTACAGTTCCTTCAAGTGGGGAATATATAGAACTTGATGCTTTAACAGATTCCACTGTTGCAATAACACTATCTTTATCATACTTTTTATTTATAGTTGGTAGCTCAACATATACAATATCAGTTAGCTCTTTTTGTGCGTAATCCGATATTCCTATTACAATAATTTTCTCAGTTTCCCTTTTAACCCATTCATGTGTTTTGCTATACAATAAATCTTTTCTTACTTCCATTTTAATCACACCTATGTACCTTCATTCCATGTATTCAAATATATTTTTTGCTTTTTTGTTAAATGATCAATTTTTATATTTCTAGTCTTTAACGCTAGTTTAGCAACTTTTTCGTCTATTGCCTTTGGTACAGAGTATACATTAGGTTTGTAATTTTTATTTATCATATATTCTGCTGAAAGTGCTTGCAAAGAAAAACTAAGATCCATAATTTCTACCGGATGGCCTTGACCAGCAACAAGGTTAATTAATCTACCTTCACCTAGTAAATAGATTTTTTTATTATTTTTCAATGTATATTCTTCTACAAAAGGCCTTACCGTTTTTTTAGAAATAGCCAATTCATTTAAGTCAGGCAAAGAAATTTCTTTGTTAAAATGTCCAGCATTTGATAGTATTACGCCATCTTTAGCATTCAATAAATCTTTTTTAGAAACTACATCAGTACAACCGGTAGAAGTAATAACAAAATCTGCATATTTTATGGCTTGAGACATTTTCATTACGGTATATCCTTCCATATGTGCTTCTACTGCTTTCATTGGATCTATTTCTGTAACAATTACTTTGGCACCTAATCCTTTAGCTCGTAATGCAATGCCTCTTCCACACCACCCATATCCCGCAACAACTACAGTAGATCCAGATATTGATAAATTAGTGGCAGTAAAGATTCCATCAAATGTAGATTGCCCTGTACCATATCTATTGTCAAACAAATGTTTCATATACGCGTCGTTAACATCGATAACAGGGATTTTTAACTCTTTTTTATTGTACATAGCTTTTAATCTTACTATTCCTGTTGTTGTTTCTTCATTTGCGCCGTGAAGATTAGGTATTAAAGAGGGATATTCTTTGTGTACTAATGATATCAAATCGGCACCATCATCTATTAAGTAATCTGGATTAACCTCTAATATTTTATGAAAATATTCCCAATATTCTTGTTCTGATTCACCTTTTTTGCCGTATACATTAATGCCGTAATTTTCTTTTAATGCAGAAATTACAGAATCATCACTTGATAATGGGTTACACCCAGTTAAAGATACCTCTGCTCCACCTTTTTTTAATACTATAGCTAAATAGGCAGTTTTGGCTTCTACATGCAGTGCCATAGCTATCTTTTTTCCTTTAAATGGCATGGTTTTTGCAAATTTTTCTTCTATTTTATTTAATATTTTCATATGGGACATAGCCCACTCTATTTTCATATTGCCTACCGCAGAAGATTCCATAATTGCACCTATAAAAAATTAAAAAGTTAAACTAATAAGTTTATTTTACTATAAATCCACAATATGGGCATACAGTAATATCCTCGGGTAGTTCTCTAGAGCAATTAGGGCATTTTTGTGTTTTTCCTGTTGGTTTACTAGTGCCTTGGTATGGACCACCTTTTGTTTCAAGTAATTTTTTAACTTCTTCAGGAGCTGGTTTTGCTGCAACTTCTTCTACTTTCTTCGTTGATGTAATGGGTGTTGTCCCCGGAATGGCGTATCCAGCTGTTTGCGATGGGTTAACAGGTTTTTTTAAATCCGGAGGTTGTGCCAATGGTTGTTGTAAAGGTTGAGTTGGTTTTGTTGGTTGTGTTGGTTGTGGAGATGATACATTAACAGCTCCTTGCGAGGCTTGTGCAAACAAATTAGGAGTAGGACTGGTAGTTGATGTTGATATTTTGGAACCCTGCTGTTCAGCCCACTTACCGTACGTAATATAAGACGGCTTTGATTTCCACCATTTCCAGAAATTTAACTCTGAATAATCTTTTCCCATTTCTTTTTTAGCCATATCCTTGTATTTTTGTATGTAATTAAGGTATTCCTTTCTCATTATTTCTTGAGGTGAATTTGGTTCTAATTTTTGCCCTGTAAACAATGCACCACACTCATTACAAACTTTTGAATTTGCAGGCATCCATGCACCACATTCACTGCATTTAACTGTATCGTATTCAAACTCTACTCCACATTTAGGGCATTTTCTTGCGTTTGCAGGTATTATAGCACCACATTCTCCACATTCACTATATTCTGTTTTCATGAATTTTGGCAACACAAATAAGAACACAACCAAAGCAACTACAACTACTACTACTATAACTATTATTATCAAATCTAATAATGGGAACGAGCTCTTTGAGGAAGTAGATGTTGGAGCAGTCTGAGTTGATACTGGAGGCATTACCGTTAAAACATAGTTATTTGATGAGACATAATAGGCTTTAACACCGTTGTACTCTGCAGTTATATTCACCTTATAGCTACCCGCGATAGCAGGTACATTAAATTTGATTAAATTGTAACCTACTTTTATGGTATTGTTGGTGTATGTATAAACGGGAGTAGTGCCGTTGTATAAAGTAATTATTAACGAGGCGTCTTTTGTTCCGTTATAGTTTACACTTACATTTAATGTTACTAAATTATTAGGATAAATGTTAAACATATTTGAAAGTACCGTGTTCAATTTTACTGATACCTTCGATGGGAGGATTGTTATTGTAAATGTTTTAGAAACCTGCTCATTGGACCATTTTGCAACAGATAAAATTGTATGTTGAGAAGGAGTAGAACCTACCTGAGTTTCATTAACTTTCCACTTAATGTTTTCTGTTATGGTACCCTGTGCAGGAATTGTTATTGCGTTGTTGCTATATATAAGTACATTGTTGTCTAGATATACAGATAGGTTAACATTATTCATTGTTGCTGAACCATTATTTATCAATGTAATGTTTAGTTGTAAATATTGCCCTATATGTACGGAGGGCAATTGTGTGAAACTGTATGAATTTATGTTTTTTATTCCTAAGAGCATAACTGCATAAATTTGCACTATTGTTGTTGATGTTATTACATGAGAATTAGGTTGCCCCCAACTAGATATTTCCACTGTAAAGTTGTAAGTTCCATTGTTGGATAAAGTAAATGGCAACGGTGATAGTTGATATTGACCATTTGTGGGTATTGAAGATATAGTTTGAGAACCTATAGAAGAAAATGCACTACCATTGAAACTCATCATGTATTGCACTACCACATTTGTTGCTGGCCCGTCAATGCCATTAATAACGGTTGTGTTTAAAGATATTACAGACCCTATTGGTATTTTACTGTTGTTTGTTTGTTGCTGCCCTTTAAATGTTATTACAACAGGGGTTATTGATAATGTTGGCAATCCATTTACTGTGAAATTAGTTGACTTCGTTTTATTCAACGTAGTATTTAAACCAGTTGGGACAATATGAACAGTAATTTTATTTGTTCCTACGAAACCGAACCTTCCCAACGTAAAAGATACACCAGTTATGTTATATTCACTATTTGTAACAAAATTTTTATATGAAATTATAGTCATTGATGAATTAGTTACCACACCTGCTGGATTTGTTAAATTGATAAAAACGGTTACATTGTGTGTAGGATATACATCACCATATCTTCTTATAGTAACAGTGCCGACGTGAATTGTTTGAGTTTCGTAAATTGGAGGTTGGTTCGTTATTGTAATTGGAGGAACAATCATAAAGTCTGGATGCCATATAACCATACTTACATTGGCAAACTCAATGTTTGTAGAATTGCTTAATGTGGGATAAGGAACAAATGAAATAGGTAAATAGCCTGTAAAATTTTTATTTTGTTTGTTACCGTTTATTGTGAGCGTGATATTTGCCATAACAGAAAGATTATAACTTCCAGTATACATACCATTCTCAAGTGTACCAGGGGATATAACATTGCTTACCAATGGAAATACTACATAGCCAGTTTTGTTTGTTATTGGGGAATAGGGAGTAACGTATTGATTTTTTGCGTATGTTGTTTTTACAAATGTACTGTTGAATACTTTGGAGGTATATGGGTGGTATGTTGTATTTATATAGTCATATAATAGAGGGTTTACTATTTTAAGATAGTTATAGTAATTGCTTATAAGAGGATTTGTAGGGATATTTGAAAATGGATATGGGTATGAAGTTACATTAAATATTGCGTTTGATACAGGCGTGTTGGTTTGGTCATGTACAAACAATTTTAGAAGGCTATAAATAACAGCAGTTGAACTGCCATATGTTTGGATAACGCTTGTTCCATTAAATAGGTATGTAGCAGAACTTGGTGATATTTGCCCTGTTACCGTTAAGTTCATAAAGAAACCTATTGAGCTATTGTACATGTTTATTTTGTTTGGAAAATTGGAACTAACTTTACTTGGATTTAACGTAGATAATAGCGATGATAAATCACTAATGACGTTTGTTATAGGATACCAGTTAGCATCTATATGGGAAGATATGATTGTTACATTAGAATTACCAGTGAATGTATAGTTATAGTACCCATCATATGGAAATGCAAAAGTGGTCATTGGTGAGTACAAAAATACGTCTTGGGAGGCTGATGGATTTATCCATGTAACAGATACTGTAGCGGTAGATGAAATGTTGTTATAAGATGTGTAATTGTAGTACCATGAGGGTAAGTGAGTTATTGGCATAAAGTAGTATGCAGATGTTATTGTTGCATTTGGTATTGGAAGTGGGTATGATTGGGTAGTAGTATATTTTACGTTATTTACAGTTACCGTAAAAGATACAGATATCGTTGGCGTATTAGTTGTGTGTTGAAAATTAGTATATGTAGCAGCGAACACTAAATACAATTTTGAATAATTAAAAATATATGTTGCGTTTAATGGGGATTTAAAGGGAGATACGGTATATGAATTAGATGCTGATGTTAATACAGTACCCCTTGCAGAGATTCCACCTACATTTACTATTTGGCCAAATGTTGCATTAAATAAAGTAGGCAAAGGATCTTTAAATGTTGGCCCTAAAGAGGAGTTGTAAATAAAAACATGTGCTTTGTTTGTAAAAATAGATGGAGCCCAACCATCGCTTAAGTACATTTGTTTATTTTTTGTTTGCTGGTAAAGATTATATATGTATGGATTTGATGAAACAACAGAATTGTTTAGGTATAAAGAAGAACCACTTGATACGTTTATGGTTCCAGGGAATAGAAACTTGCTATCATTGGTGGCAATTACCATAGAATTTTTCTGTACGTACATGTGCAATCTTTCAAATGGGTTTATTCTATAAAGGTATGTAGATATTGTTGTGTTGTTTAGAATTAGTTTTGAATTACCTGTTATGTTTATCCATAGGTGATGTACAGGGGATGAGGATGAGTAAGGATTACCATTATCACTCATGAAAAGCATTGTAATCCCATTTAATATCAACGTCCCTCCATTTTCAACAGTTATGTTTCCGCCTTGGTACCAAAAACCGTTTACAACATTATGGCTTGTTTTGCTAATGTTATATGTAGTACCATTAATCACAAAATTGGAAGAGTAATTTGACAAAGTTACATAGGGTGTTGTAGAAAGGTTTTTACTGTTATTGGATACTTTAGCAGCATTTAAATTTAGAGATGATAGAGGAGCGATTGGCATTATTCCTGCAAACATAGATATTATCAACATAGATAGGATCAACAAACTCACAGCATAAACGGACTTTTTTTTCAGATTCATAATCATAACATATCCTCTTTATTATTTAACTATAATTAATGTCATGATATATATGTTTTTCTAGTAATTGAAATTTTGTGATATCCTGAAATTATTTCCTCCTTACTCCTTACATCCTTCATATGTTTCCTCCTCTTTTTTTTACATTCTTTAAATTCATATGCCATCCCTAGTGTGATTATATCCTCTTCATACAAACTCATGTTCATCTTCTCTTAATTGTAGTAATTCGCTACCTCTTCCCAACTATTATAATACTCCTTTAACTCCTTCATCGTATAGATTAATCTCTCTACTTTGCCATTCGTTTGTGGATGCTTAACTCTCGCCTTGATGTGTTTTATTCCCTCTCTCTCTAAAAATCTCTGAAATTCATTAGGCTCTGATTCTTTACCTCCCCTATCCTCTGATGTAAATTGTGTCCCGTGGTCTGTTATTACTTCCCTTGGCTTTCCATATCTTTCTATCCCTCTCTTTATTGCTTCTATTGTATTCTCCGTTGTGGCCCTTTCATATTCTTTTATCCCTACTATGAACCTCGATGCATCGTCTTCTATTAT
>OGCG01000346.1_pt1 | contig 29959 bp, 38 predicted proteins | sample 1570061 | NCBI WGS metagenome assembly OGCG01 (sample SAMN06268698, study PRJEB24515) | hot springs metagenome | isolation source: Joseph's Coat, Yellowstone National Park, Washington, USA | place: USA:Joseph's Coat, Yellowstone National Park, Washington, USA
GCAATGAAACAGTGAGAATGAAAGCGGTAAACCACGAACCTATGATCAGCCTTGAAGGAACCGCATTTCCTTTAGGGCTGTGAGGATGTCAGAGACGTAAGCATCTGTATTAAACGCTGCAGAGTGCAAGATCAATTACATTAAGAATTGAATGAATCCGGATGGCTACAACATTGTGAATGATGTAGATCATACCTCTGATATAAATGAACTATACATCCATTGTGCTAGAGGATTTTAGCCTTAAATTAATGCTGCTCAAGAACCCCAGCAATGTCATAATTTCCTTTTCATCTTCCAGGCAATTTAATGATATTTCACGGATCAGCTTTATGGCCCTGTAGGTTCTCGGTTTTTCCATATTTATTTCATCTGCTATCATTTGTACATAATTAATCAGTGCATCTATTTCCTCCCTTGGTATTTTCTGTTTTTTTGGGATTGACATGTTATTCATTTTTTTCCATAAGTACAGTAAAACTGCAAGACTATGAGAAATATTCATCGCAGGATATTCTTTGCTGGTAGGTATTTTGATAAGGTCATCACACTTGGCAATCTCATCATTGGTCAGCCCTGTGGTATCACGTCCGAGAACCAGTAAAACGTTTTTATGTTTTAATGCTGAAATAAATGATGTTTCAGGGTCATGGGAACGCCTGATCACCGTCCTCCAGTTCTTATCTGCTCTGGCCGAAGTGGCAATTCTATAATCGAACAAGTTTAAAGCGTCATCAAATTTAAGGAATTTTGCATTTTCCAATATGTCTGTAGCATGAGAAGCAAACTTGTATGCCCTCTGTGGAACTTTTTTAATGCCAGTCAATATGAGGTCATTTACACCAAAATTTTTCATTGTTCTAGCTACATATCCGATATTTAGACCATAATGTGGCTCGACCATCATTACAGAGATTTTTGTTTTCATGACGGCTCAACCACCCCTTGATTTTATCCATTCTGCAAATTTAAAAACTGATTCAACCTGTTTAGAATCTTCCAGAGATCCAGGCCTAATAGCCCTCACTTTTTCTACTGCTTTATCAGGATCCATGTGATTTATGTAAATAAAATATGAAGCTAATACCATTCCAGTCCTGCCCAAACCTGCAGAACAGTGAACAAGCACACAGAGCCCGCTTTTAATTAAACTGTCTATTTTAACAGCAGCTGATTCTAGAACCTGAGGACTAGCCGGTTCTCCATTTACCATTGGAATATTATAATAATAAGGGTTAAATTCCTCAGAGCCGCACACTGGCTTTTCAGTAAGACTTACAACCGCGTTTATCCCGGCTCTTTTTAACCATATTAATGACCTGTGCCCTGCAGGTATGCCTGAAGCAAACAGGCAATTATCTATCTTTGAAAAATTTGAAGGTCTTCCAAGAATCAAGCTAAGAATATACCTATAGTAGTCTGAAATTTTAAGTTCAATTTTATTCAACCGCTTTACAATCGACGATATGGTCTAAAAACGTAACGGTATAAGATGACATGTTGCTCTTGCTGAACAGTGTTCATTATGCTTAGCAAAGGATAAAAGCACACTGTACATATAGAGCGTGTACGATGTCGTTTGAGCATTCCATATCCCTGAGCATTAAGGTGCGTGAGGCCATGACCAGCCCTGTTATTAGTGCTCATCCTGATGATAACATAAGGGACATATCTAAAAAAATGGTTGACAGTAAGGTCGGAAGCGTAATAATAATGCAGGGAGAAAAGCCGCTTGGAGTTGTCACTGACGGTGATATAATAAAAAAGGTGGTCAGCAAGGATCTTGTACCAAGCGCCGTTAAGGCCAGAGATATAATGACTTCACCGTTGATCACAATAAAGGCTGAAAATTACATAATGGATGCAGCCAAACTAATGAATAAGTATGGGATTAAGAGATTGGGGGTAGTTTACAAGGATGAACTGGTAGGTGTCATTTCAATGACAGATATAATTTATTTGTTCCCAGAGTTAATGGATGTAGCATCCGAAAAGATGAACGTAGCAAACAGCGGGAAGGGATCGTCAAAAAAGTACATTTCTGGCTATTGCGATATCTGCGGCCAATGGTCAGATTTTCTTATGGAAGTAGATGGGAAGTTTCTGTGTGAAGAGTGCAGGGAAGAGCTTGGGGAAACTCATAGCTGACTCAATGCTGGGTAATATAGCCAAAAAACTCAGACTTTTTGGTCAGGATGTTGTTTATTTTAAAAATGGCAATGATGAAGAGCTTTTGAACAGGTATAAAAACAGAACACTGATAACCGGTGATAGAGAGTTATATCTAAAATCTAAAAGGACTCACCGCAAAGCCATATTGATTGATTCAACTGTTAGTGATGAATCAGTGGCTCTTGCAAAAATATTTTTTCTAATTAACGAAAACCCATCTGATACGCCATTGAGATGCACCCTTTGCAACGGAATTTTAAGACCAGCCAATGAAAATGAAAGGAGAAGCGTGCCAGAAAAGGTGATTAAAAACAACCTTAACATTTACGTTTGCACCAAATGCAAAAAACTCTACTGGTACGGTAGGCACTGGGACAGCATAAAAATGCTGAAAAATTCTGTTATAGAACAGTTGAATATGCTAAGAGCAGGTCAATCTGATTCAATATATGTTAAAAACAAGTCAGATAAAATATAAATAAACAAACTAAAAATTGAAGATTTATAGATTTCTTAACGTGCTAGACCCTTATGGGTCATGTTATTGCGTTCATGAACAATTGGGGGATGAACTCATTTGCATCCAATGATGGAAGGAGTCATTTATTGGACAGCAATGATTATCACTAATTAAGCCATAACCCTCCTTGAGCTAATCACGTTTCAGAATGGTGAGGATACAAGCAGCATCATTTTTTATGAAACACATTTAAATTTTGTCTTTTTTAAATCAACAATTTTATTTGGCAAAGATTATATTAATATAATCAAATAATTTTGGAATGGACGCATTGCGCCTTATTATAGATACTGATACTGCAGGTGATGATGCTACAGCCATTCTTTTGGCTTTAAAATGGCCTGGAGTTAAAGTAGAAGCAATAACAATCAATTGTGGAAATATAAACTTTGATCAGCAGGTTGAAAATGCACTTTTTGTTACTGAATTTGCAGGAAAGGGGGAAGTTCCGGTGTTTCCAGGTTGCAGAGAACCGTTAGTTAAAGACTGGAGGACCGTGGAAAACATACATGGCAATGATGGAATGGGCGATTCATTTTTTCCGAAAACTAGCAAAAGACCTGAAAAAAGGCACGCTGTGGAAGAGATAATAGATCTTGTTAATAGAAATCCTGGTGAAATAACAATTGTAGAACAGGCTCCAATGACAAACCTTGCCATGGCCATCAAAATGGACAAAAGCATTGCAAATAAAGTTAAAGGTGTATACATAATGGGAGGATCTTACAATTATCCAGGCAATGTAACCCCGGCGGCAGAATTCAACTTTTGGGTAGATCCAGAAGCGGCTCATATAGTTCTTAATTCCGGAATGCCAATCACGCTAGTTGGATGGGATATAACAATGAAGTATGGGCTTCTTGATTCTTTTGACCTGCAGAAAATAGCCGCAATTAAATCTAAAAATTCAGAATTTTTTATAAATATAAATCGAACTGTAAGGAAATTTATGAGCATGAATTATGGGACAGATGCTGTTACATGCCCTGATTCCATTACCATGGCAATATCCATAAACAGCAAAGTAGCCACAAGGATCATTCAAAGGCATGTTCAAGTAGATTATACTGATGGAATTTCACGTGGAGCTTCCTATGTGGATGAATTTAACGTTACCGGCCTGGAGCCCAATGCTAACCTTGTAGTAGAAGCGTCAAATCTAGCATTTAAAGAAATGCTGTTTTCAGTTCTTTCTGAAAATTGATGTTCAGTACTCGATGCGTTCCTTTTTCCCTAAACGTATTAAATGTTTTTATCTTGCTTTTGCGTATTATGGACAATGAAGGCATATGTGCTGGCAGGGGGGCTGGGATCGAGATTATTTCCGCTTACTTTAACCGTTCCTAAACCACTTCTTATGTTGGGGCAAAAAACTGTTATAGAACATATACTTGATAGATTGATTACAGCCAACTTTGAAGAAATTATAATTGCTACCAGCTCAAGGAGCTGGATGTATCGCGCTTCAATTGGAGATGTTTACAAGGGCATAAATATCAGATATGAGGAAAGCGATTTACCACTTGGGACAGCAGGCCAGCTCAAGCATGTGGCTGGTGGAGAAAATAAAACGTTTTTTGTTTCTTATTCTGATTCAATAATTGATGCAGACTTATCAAGCGCCATAAGCTTTCACCTCAAAAACCGAGCCCTAGCTACCATACTTGTAAAGGATCTTGAAAATAAGATCCCTTATGGCCAAATTGTGCTGGACAAAAATAAAGTAAAGGACTGGAAAGAGAAACCATCTATTACAATTATTGTTGCTGCTGGAGCTTTTATTTTTGAGCCAAAATTCCTTTCATATATACCTGATGGAAAGAAATATGGAATGAATGTGGCTATAAATGATGCACTAAAGGCAGGGGAAAATATTGTTGCTTACAGGGTCAGGAGCTTTATTGATGTGGGTAATAAAAAAAATTATCTTGAGGCAGTTAAAGGCCAAGTGAGGGCTCTTGGTGAAATACCTTGAAATATGCGGTCTTAGAGGAAGAGTACCCGAACCACATGCTGCCCTTTTCACTTATCAGGCCGTCATTTGAACTAGTGTATAAGTACAGAAAAATTATAGAATGGTACAGTGAAAGGTTGGGCAAGCCTGCTGGCTACATTTTGCCGGAGAGATTCAAGCCTAAATATTTCTCTGACCCGGAAGTGGCTGACTTTGATTTAATCATCAACTCAACTGTTAAACCAGAGGTTTTGGACAAGATTATAGAATTAAAGGACGGAGAAGCAGCGTATGAAGATGACCACCTGGTCGCGGTAAAGGGCTCAAGGAATAGATCCAGAAAAATTTACGTTAAAGGTTACCTGTTATCAGGCCCGTGGGATCTGGTTAAATCAGTTAACAATCCGTCGTTTGCAAGGAGCAAAATTGAGGGAGAAATTGAGAATTATGTGATAATGGATGATAGTAAAGGGCCCATCATAATTGAAAAAAATGCCAGGGTGGAAGCCTTCAGTAAAATAATTGGACCAGCCTACATATCATCAGGAAGCACAGTAAGTTCTGCCCGCATATCAGCATCATATGTTGGTGTTGGATGCAGAATAGGCGGTGAGCTTGAAAGGTCAATAGTGGATGATTTTTCTAACAAAGCACACTATGGCTTTATTGGAGATTCTTATATTGGAATGCACGTAAACATTGGAGCAGGTTCCACAAGCAGCAATCTAAAAAACACATATGGAACGGTTAAGGTCAAGATTGGAAATTTCAGGTTTGACACCAAAGAAGTTAAGTTGGGTGCATTTTTTGGTGATTTTTCTAGGATTTCAATAAATACATCAATAATGGCAGGAAAGTTGATAGGTGCAGGAGCTCATGTTCAGGGCAATGTAAATAGAAATGTAAAGCCATTTACTTTCTTTAACAAAAAAGGTGATCTTAAATTGATAATAACCCAAATTGAGAGGTATCTTAAAAGGCGCAATATTGAGTTTGACGAATCTCTCAAATTTATCATCAGAAATGCATACAACTTGGTATGGAACGCTAAAAATTCTTCCTAGATTTCCAGAATTTTTTTAGCCTGTTCCACTGCGTGCCTAAAATCTGGCAATAAATGAGGGTTTCTGAGTACAGCGGCAGGGTGATAGCAGGCCACTATTTTTATTCCGTTCCAGGTAAATACCTTCCCATTTACTTGAGAAAGCTTGTCGTGGATCCCAAAATATTCAATCGCTGTCCTCCCAAGGGCAAGAATCACTTCTGGCTTGATAAAATCAATTTCAAATTTCAAGTAGGGTGAACAGGCAACGATTTCTTTCTGTGTGGGCCGCCTGTTTTTCGGCGGCCTATGTTTCACTATATTGGTTATATACACATCATTTACTTTAAATTCATTCAAGGTATTCCTTAACAGTTTGCCGCCCCTCCCAACAAATGGTCTGCCCTCATTTTCTTCATTAGCTCCCGGAGCTTCGCCAACAATAATTATTCTTGAATGCGCAGATCCTTCTCCAGCAACTGCTTTATTACTAATTAGTCCTAAAGTGCATATTTTACAGAAATTTATTTTTTCTCTTAAATCTTCCAATTCATTCAATGCAACATTCTATTTAAGTAAGATTTGGCAAGGTTCCTGATTTTGTCTTCTATTTTTACCAAAACCATTCCTTCATTGGGCTGCCCATAAGCTATCACCCAGCCATTTTTTGAATTAATTATACACGGTATCGCAAGCAGATCCTCTTCGCCTTCCACAATAATCCTTGTTCTTTTTTTGATGTTAATGGCGCACTTTATAGCTTCTATTGAATCGTCTGTTATTGTGCCCTGTGGATTCTTAACAGAAATTTTGATATCAATGTCATCTTCGGGAAGGATTCTGCTTTGCCTCTTCTCCTTTCCATCTACAATTTCTATCTTGGGTTTTATTCCGTTTTCTTTGAACCTTTCTGTTGTTCTATCCCCCACAGAAATTATAACCTTACTTCTTAACTGCACTATTTCTGAATCTACTGCACTATCTTCTATAAGGTTTCCGAGAGGCTTTTTCAGTTCATTTCTTAATTTTTCGTCAATTTTATACAACATTTATGGCATACCTTCCCGGTACCTTTGTTCCAATCATTTTTGCAACTTCTGACTTTTCCACATCAAGTATTATTATCATACCTGACCAGTTGATGCTTAAATCATCAGAACCGCAAACTGGACACTTGCTTTCCCTTGTTATGGCCCTGCACTTTCTGCATGCCTTTTCTGTAGGCAATTTACTTTGTCCCCTGCTGCTGCGGCACTGTGGCCTTCTTTATATCTTCTTTAATCCATTCAAGTGAACCCAGAAATGGTTGCCTGCATGTTATGCCTATCTTTCCCATACTCATTCCCTTTCCTATGCTTACCGCTATTACCTTAGCCCTTACCTTATCACCAACTTTAAGCTGTCTTTTGGTATTTTGCCCCACAATAGCACCACCCTTGAGATCCACCGATACATAATCATCCATTACCTGGCTTATGTGAAGCAGCGCATCTGCAGGACCTATTTTTACAAAAGCGCCAAAATCGGTTATTTCTACAACTTCACCTTCCATTATTTCCCCTATTTGAGGATAAAATGAAAGTGCATCGAATTGAGCCCTGTGATAAGTTGCTCCATCACCATGAATTATTTTTCCAATCTTTTCAACGTTAACACCAAGTACTTTTATTAGGTAACCATAATCCGATGAGACTGTGCTCTCATACTTTTCCTTTAATGACTTGATTGCTACAGCATCTATATCATTGCCAAACTCCCTGGGTGAAATTCTTATTACGTCTTCTATCGTTAAAATCTGAAACAAATAAATCACCGCATGAAGTTGGTTTACCTCAAAATTTAAGCTTTGTGATTTAACCTGATATTGTGTTTCATTGAGCCTCATTCTCACTTATTTTAAAATGAATTTGCCCTTTAGAAGTGATTTTTCTTTTTTATTTTAACAGCTACCCTTCTACCTTTTTTAGTTAGGTCAAAATATATTCCACGAGGTTTTAGGTCCCTATTCCTAACCTTAAACTTGAGCCAGGGTTTTATTGATGAAGTGGCTCTCCACTTGAGGTTTCCGTCATACCTTTCAAGTAAGCCCATGCTTTCCATTCTTCTACATCTGTCAATTATTTGATCTTCATCAATCTTTGGTTTCCATCCACTGTTGCCAAGCATTCTTCTGGCCATCAACCAAGGAGTGTCAGGGCCAAACCTGTATATATGAACAACTATTGCCTCTTCTAGTTCATCCAGCTTGCCTTCCTCCTCGATTTTACTAGTTTTGCCTATCATATTACCGCTCATTTACCTTTAATATGGCTTCTATTTCACTAGAATTTATAATTCTTGCTCCATATACTTTTACAAAGTATTTTTCCCACGATGGATCAATTCTGGCTGCCACTGCATCCCTCACAATAAATATAGAATATCCCCTATAGAATGCATCTGCCGCAGTGTGCCTCACGCATATGTCAGCATCAAGTCCAACCAACACTACCGCTTCAACTTTATTAGACCTTAATATATAATCTAACGGTGTTCCATAGAACCCCGAATAAGTGTGTTTTTCAATTACATATTCTTTCTCCTTTGGAGAAATGGCTTCAAAAATCTTTGATCCGTCTGTTCCTGCCATTGCATGCTGTCCCCATATTCTGATTTCAAAATCATCTGGGTAATGGTGGTCATTTACGTAAATGACGGGCAATTTATGGGACCTGAATTTGTCCAATACAGTCTTTACTGGTTCAATGGTTTTCATAGCTTCCTGTGTTTTTAATGGGCCATTTAAGAAATCATTTAGCATGTCAACAATCACTAGAGCCGATTTCATAGAATTTTATTAAGAATCTTGGTAAATTAACATTTTTGAAAAATTTACGATAAAATGATCACCACATTATTCACAAAAAACTAAATAAGGTGCTTTCAGAAATATAATAAGAAGGTGCCAATACAATCACCAGGACTTTATGGATTGTCCACAGAGGGGGTTAACTTTGTTAAGAAAAATTATGCAAGAAGCTTTCCTGTAATTGACGAATCACTTAGACTGACTGTAGCAACTATAGACAGCAACCTGCAAATAGAACTAAATTCAAAACGTGAATTGAGCGATATTTTACCTGCAACTGAAACATTGAGCAAAATAAAGGAAATTTTTTTCGCACCCAAGGTTAAAAAGTGGGGACAGGACTGGTGGGAGGAAATTTTACATCATGTTAAATTTATAGGAAACAGCATAAGTCAGGGTCAGCAGTTCATAAATTTAGTTCCAGTGGCACTTGGAAAAAATGAGCAGCTGATAAATACAATTGAAACAGTAAGTGGGCTCAGCGTTGGTAAGGATTTTGGTTACCATTACATGCCAATTCCTGTAAATATTGCAACAGTTGTATCTGTATGGGATGGAACACCATATGAATGGTCAAATGGGCAAGTATCACTTGAGGAAGGGGAAAATGGATACCTTATTAGGTCAGTAAGCAATTATCTAAAGCTGTTTGAAGAAGTTTGGCTCAACAGGTCTAAATCAGTATTTATTTCTGATTATTCAAGGGGAATATTTCCTTTAACTTTATCGTTAGAAAGCTTTGAAAGGGGTTCAAGCATATATGGCATTTCACACGTTTTACTGAAGTCTTCTGATGATTACATTAACCAAATTGTAAATGATATAAAGGCCAAGCTCAGAGAAGAAAATATCAAACCCGCTAGGGCAATTGTATATGTAATTTGGGAGCTGGATGACTATGAGCTGTTCAATGAAGCCCATTATTTAAGGGCGAAGCTTATATCAAGATTGGAAGAGCATTTTGGAGAAATTATTCCACTTTCACTCAAAAAAATGGAAAACCTTACCTTAAATTATTCTATATCCAGAGAAAGCGTCATACTTGCATGCACAAAGGTTTCTGCTAATGCTCTTTTAAACAGTGAAGTGAGTAAAATAGTTGTACCTGGAGTAATATGAACTGCCCAAAACGCTGTTTTTGCATAAGTATTGCGCTTCTCTTTGCTGATATCAGATCTGCTTTTACGGGAACCCGGGCTAGAAAGCTTCAGTGATGATTTCGAACAAAATAGGCAAGCCTATATGAAACTATGGAGGCTTGAAGGCGTCAATGAACGTTGACTAGCCATAGAAGAGTTAGAGCTTATAATTAGTTTACCGCCTGACAACAATTGCCTGCAATAAATCCTGAACCATATTTAGTCAGTTAGTCATTATTTCTTCAGGATGGTTATGATTTCAATTTACTCCTATAGTATTGCCTATGCCAGCCACTATTACTATATCCCCTTCTTTTGTTCTTTCTCTAATCGCTGCCTTAACTTTTTCAGATGCATCAAGCGATGCCCTTCTGACTTTATCAGTCATTTTGCATATGGCTTCCTTTAATGACATCTTAACAACTACTACATATAGTGGTATTTTCTTTTTAGCAGCTGCTTCCTCAACTTCAAATCTATCTGTGCCAGGGCCACCTATTGCAACACCATACCCTTCAACAGTTTCTCCTGTATCTTCCCCCTCCAACTTTAATGCAGCATCTACAGTAATGACCATAGAGACCGGGTAGCTATCAAGAACCTTTGATATTGCTTCACCTGGCCTACCCACAGTACCTCCGGGCCCCTTTGCCTTTATGAGCAGAAGCCTTCTCCCTTCAAAGGTAGTCTCACCCATTTCTGTATCCTTTGTCACTTCTCTATATTCGATACTTGGTGATAGTTGAGTGAGCACCACTGGGCCCAGCGTATCGCCTATGCTTTCACCGTTAATAAATGCGGGCATACTTTCAAAATAAGCTTCTGCCGCATCAATTATGAATGGCATCTGAATCTGCAGCATTATAAGGGAATAGTAATCATGGTACTTTTTTGCAGATATGTAATAATGCCTAACGAACTTGTATATTTCATTCAATGCAAGAGCAGATTCTGCAAGGTTGCTCATGTTCTGAATGGATACAACAGATTCGTTTGGCATGAGCCTCTTAAGCCTGCCTATGAAAAAATCTTCATAATTTCTTACTAGCTGTTCAAGTTTTTTAACTAATCCGTGAGGATCAAGATTTGTGGGCTGTATTAAAAAAGTATTTGTAATTATATCAGCTTCAGTTTTTGCATCGCTTTCACTGACACCCTTCTTCTTTAAAGTGTCTATAAACGTATTCATTGCATCGCTGTTCATCTTTTCCAATTTTTGCAACCTCTTATTTACGTTTCTTAAGGAAAGCTCAATCTGTATCCTTTGACCATAAGCTAAAAACACAACTATAAGTAGTATCCATGCAAAGTTAGACGCATATATCAAGTAATCCATTGTAGATACCATATAACCCGGCATTTTATAGTGCATTAATATAAACGTTATTCAACTAACTTTGGTCCTGGATGCAAATCTTTCATTGTTTTGCCAAAAAAGGCATGTCAAAACATTTTATAATAATAATTTATAGATAGATGGTATGGTAAGCACGAAGGCAGCAATCCTATGTGGGGGAACAGGAAGCAGATTAAGACCATTAACATACTATTTTCAGAAGACAATGTTACCAATTGGAAACAGTCAAAAACCAATACTTGAATATGTGATAGGTTATATCAAGCATTTTGGTATAGATAACTTCACTTTACTTGTTGGTTATAAGGCAGAACAGATAGTTAATTATTTTAAGAACGGCATTCAGTTCAAGGTTAATATAGATTATTCTTATGATAAGGAAGATATGAAAGGTAATGGAGGAGCGCTGATAAATGCATACCTTTCAGGCAAATTTGATAAATACTCAGATGTTCTGATATACTATTCAGACATACTTACAACTCTGGACATATCAGATATGCTAAAGCTTCATCAGGAGAAAAATTTTGATGCCACGATAGCGGTATCAGATCACTATAAATTGCCTGTTGGTGTAGCTAAAATAAAAGACAGTAAGGTCATAAATTTTGAGGAGAAGCCTGATTATAATATAAATTCAACAATAGGCATTCTCTTAATAAAGGTAAGTGCAATAAGGAAGTTTGCTAATTTAAGAGGAGACATAGACATAATGAGAGACATGATACAGAAACTGGTAACTGAAGGCAAAGTGGGGGCATATGTTACTAGAGATTTCTGGATTGATGTTGGGAGCACAGATACATATGAGAAATTAGATCACAATGTAATAGATCAAATGTTTTCTAAATACATCTGAAAGTTAATTAAATTTTGAGAAAAATATTAATAAAGAGAAATTGATAATTTTTAATGTGGAAAGTGAAGAGCATAAAAATTCCTTGATTTCAAAGATATTAAACATTCAAAAACCTTACATTCTAATTCCTCTCATAACGCTGATTTCTTTAATTTTGATGATTGCCGGTTTGATATTTTTTAATTATAGTGCAGTATCAGAGGTTTACTGGTATATCTTCCCCGTTATAATAGGCTTGATTTTTACATTGGCTATTTATTACAGCACAGGAGAAAGGCAGATTCTTACATATGCTGGTACAATTTTGCTTTTTTATTCTCTTTTGATTTTCATAGGAGCCATGCCAGGATTCTACTTATCTAAATTATTGCCACAGACAATAAACAGCTTTGAGCAGACAATAATTTCGGTTAGAGAAGGATACAAAACAGTATTGGGCATGGCAAATGCAATTTTTCTTAATAATATAAGAATTGACGCCATGTCGTTTATTCCATTAATAGGCCCATTTGTTCTTTCTATGTCAATGGTTGATACAGCATCCATGGTGTGGGGTCTTTCATTTACAGAAATGTACAGTGGCTATCACCTGTGGTTTCTTGGTCCATTATCGGTCGTGCTTGCCCCGGATACATTTACGGAATTGTCTTCCTACATTATAAGCATGATTGGTGGACTGTATTTGTTCAAAGCAGCAAACTCCAATCCACCGATAAGGAACACATATATAATAAAATCGTTGGAGTACTTGGCCAGCTCGATAATACTTTTATATGCCTCTGCGCTTTTGGAATCATTTTTAATAATAAGGTTCGGACTTTGAATTTGTGTACTAGGAAGAAAACTCACGCATATTATTGTACTTACATCCTAACCATCCTGAAGAAATAATGACTAACTGACTAAATATGGTTCAGGATTTATTGCAGGCAATTGTTGTCAGGCGGTAAACTAATTATAAGCTCTAACTCTTCTATGGCTAGTCAACGTTCATTGACGCCTTCAAGCCTCCATAGTTTCATATAGGCTTGCCTATTTTGTTCGAAATCATCACTGAAGCTTTCTAGCCCGGGTTCCCGTAACAGACTTTTGATGCCGTATAGACAATGATAATGCGCATTTATGGGAAGCATTAATTTAATTTGCAATAAATGTCACTCTAGCACGATATAACCGCAGTTACATATACTCTTAGTGACAAAATGGCTTAAAACCAATCATTGGAAATTATAATTAATGAGTGAATTCGGTAAAAAATGGAATCCACAGAATGATGAGGGCTTAGGGGAAAAAATAAAGGCAGCTGTAAGACCTGAACAACCGTTGAAACCAAGGATTGAGCAGGCTGTAAGGTTACTTCAGGCTCAAATATCTAAACTTGATAATACTGGTGCAAGGTTAAAGGAAAAGGATACAAGATACTTTGGAAAAGTTGTAATGTATCTACAGAAACATGACAGCGAACATGCTAACATATATGCTACAGAGCTAGCAGAGATAAGAAAAATGTACAAGATGCTCATGCAGGCCAAGCTGGCTCTAGAACAGATAGTCACTAGATTAACAACTGCCACGGACATTGGAGATGTCGTAGCAACACTGGCCCCTGCAATGGCGGTAATATCTGGTGTTAAGAAAGGCATAAGTGGAGTAATGCCAGCGGCAGAAGGCGAGATATCAGAGATATCATCGCTGCTCAACAATATACTGGTAGATGCAGGAACGGTGTACGGATCATCAATAAACTTCGAGACAGCTAATGAAGACGCAGAAAAAATACTATCAGAGGCTGGAGCTGTTGCAGAAGCTAAAATGAAACAGAACTTGCCAGATGTAAGCGGTTTAAGCCTAGGCAGCGAACAAAGTCGCCAGTAAAAAAATTTTTATTTTTAAAAATATTTTTTAATTAACTTTTTATATCATTGTTTTTTTAAAAGCAAAGTATGATAGATTATCAAAAGATAGCTGATTTATATGCGGAAAAGATCAAAATTGAAAACCTATTATCTGACCCTAATTTATCATTAAATGAAAGGAAGCTAGCCAATTTAATAATAGAAGGGAAAAGAGCTGGAATGACAGCCGGGCAGATAAAGGAATGGTTCATAAAGGTAGTCAAGTCACCTTTCACTGATCAATCAGATATCGAAATGATAGAAATCTTAGAGAAGCTTGCCAGTGATACAGCGCAATGATTGTGAAAGTAAGACTTTTTGCGAGTTTTAGGGAAATTGCAAAAAATGATTATATTGAGCTGGAGTTAAATGAACACTCAACATACAATGATCTTGTTAATAAAATATCAGAAAAATTAAATGTTAACAAGATGGAAGTTAAGCTGCTTTCAGGCGATGAACAAGTCAAACTTGATGCAAATATTGATATTTATAAAAAAATAATAGCATTTCCTCCAGTTGCAGGCGGCTGAACTGTAGTCTTCTTTTTATGAGTTAAATAGGATTTAAAAGTGAGTTAGGGGTTTGGGTGAAGTGGTAAATCTCAGCGCTGAAATATACGGATTCCTCTCATGCTCGTTAAATAAATAATTATATAAAGAAATAAACTCCAAAAACATTAATAAATTATATAAAATAAACACCATGCATGTCAGCAAAGCCAGCATTATCTGATGAACAAAAAATAGCTCAGGCAATACAGCAATTAACTCCCTTATTAAATAATAAGGGAATACCAAGAAATCTAAGATTGTTACTAAAAAGCACACTGGACCAGCTTCAGAGCAAGGGCACCAGTCCAGCAATAAAGGCCGCAAATACAGTAAGCACTCTTGAGGAAATATCTCAGGATCCAAACATACCGTCTCATATCAGAGTTTTAATCTGGAACATAATGTCGCTCTTAGAGACTATAAGAGAATAAAACCATATTACTTACAACGGGCAAGTTTCGAACTGTGGGTAACAGATTGATTGCCAGATTATTTTTGCAAAATAAAGCATAAAAAAGCCTTAATTTTAATAAACTATCAGCAAGTTTGAGTTAACAGAAGCTTACATCCTCACAGTCCTAAAGGAAATGTGATTCCTTCAAGGCTGATCATCGGTTCGCGGTTTACCGCTTACATTCTCACTGTTTCATTGCTAGTGATTACCCACCCCGCTCCAACGGTAGACCGCAGGCTGTGCCTTTCCAATAGAAGTTAATTTAGCTTTGGTTTCCTTTCCTGCAATGATGTGCACTGTGTTTGATCGTGTATGCTTTCTATTATGTATTATTCATTAATAAAAAATAAATATATACTTCGCAATTCATCTCCTCCATGAATGTCGGAGCTTTCTTGCTCACGAATTTGTAATCAGTGATTCAGCTGTGAACGGATTTGAGCTAACCCAATCTTATAATCAATCCGGCTATAAATCCCAACATAAAAAAAGACCCAGAATTGTGTCCAACCATTGACACTAATTTTATTGAATCCTCTAAATCATCAGTTCCAGCGCATGCCCTTATTACGCGTGATGCTTCCCATCCGAATTCACCAGATATGGCACATTGCAAATAACCTTGGCTGACCCAGTTGGTTTTTTTTAAGCTGCTTTTGATTTTTTCTCCCAGCATATAAAAATGGTCAGAACCCTTAAGTGAAGCAAGCATACCAACAAGCGCATCATCGCCTGAAGGGGTTAAGCCTGTGCCCAGCCCTATCAATTCTTTTGCCTCCTCGAAGCCAGCGCCCCCTTTAGCGCTTATGAGAACCGCTCTTAACCTGTTAATTACGTGTTCATCCAAATTATGAATGTATACATTCCCACTTGTAAGAGCATCAATATAAGCCGGTTGCACGCTGTACCTTTTTGCCCACTGCGTTACTTTATTGTAAGTTTCTTCTATTATATTATTTAATGACATGCTAGATGTGGACCAGATCTCTGCACCTTCCAGATCCAGTTCGTATTTTTTACCTAGCTTTAATATATAACCGTCCTTAAGCACTTGATCCCCCTTTCTTAATTCCGGAAGAAAATTAAGGCTTATACCTAATGGTTGAGGCCCCTTTAAAGGTCCAAGGATCCAAAGTGGGCCATCACCTAACACATTTATAGCGCCCTCAAAAACCTGCATAACATGTCCTGCATATATTTTACCTATACATGATGAAACATAATCTACATGTGGCACTATCATGGTCCATTTACAGCGCGTATTAAAGATCTTACAGAAACCTGAGGGTCAGGGCTCTTTGTAATAGATGCACCAACTACAAATATATTTATGTTTAATTCTTTCAGAGCAATTATCCTTTCTACATTTAGGCCACCGGCAACCGAAATAATTGCTTTTCCGGTTATGCGTTTTATTTCATTCTTTAGAATCTCACCCCCTATTTTATGCTTTATCTGTTGGTCTATGCCTATATGAAAAGAAACTATATCAGCCCCAATTTTTATGAGTTCCAATGCCCTTGGAGCAGGATTTTTAACATTTATCATATCTGTCTCAAGTAGTATTCCTCTATCTTTAGCTGCTTTTTTTGCTGATTCAATTGTGCTGTTATCAGAGCATCCGAGTACAGTTACAATGTCAGCGCCTGCATCTGCTGCCATATTGACTTCAAGTTCGCCTACATCAGCCGTCTTTAGATCAGCCAATATTAGCCCACCATTTACCTGACTCCTAAGCTCCTTTACAGCTTTCATACCATGCATCTTGATAAGAGGTGTACCGGCTTCAATGACGGTTGCTCCCTCTTCTCTGGCAATTTTTGCAATTTTCAGTGCCAGGTCCAAGTCAAGCATGTCCAGAGCTACCTGAAGATGTCTGCCTTCCATTAAAGGGTTCTTTTGCATGGCCAAGAGTATAACCTGCTTGTTTAAAAAAGAATTAGTGGTTTAGGTGAAGTGGTAATTCTAATATGTTTAGGTGCTAAGATGCATGGACTTTTACGCTGATGTATTCTGGCTCTACTCATAAAGAGAAAACCCTCAACGACAAGCCGTGGGTGCTACTAACAGGACATTATGAAAGGTTTGCTTGAACATTTTAGGGCCTGATCTAAGCTGAACAGCAGAACGCTCTGGTAGGATGATTAGAATTTGCGCCTGAGGGGACAAGCGGTATGGCTCCGACTGGTGTATCATTGAAACATGGCACTGACGAACTTACAAAGGCGGCACGTACGATTTAGCGCGAGAGAATGTAGCAAGTATTTCGCTGTGCGCAATTGATTGCCAACTAGTAAAAGAAGGCACAAACTTTTAAGGCTACTATTGTAAATATAATATCAAAATGGAACTTTCTGATGAGGCGAAGGTGGAAGCCGTTCTTTTCACTGCGGGGAGACCCCTCTCATTGGAGGAAATATCAAAGCTAACAGGAGTAGGCAAAAAGAGGACAGAAGAAGCAGTAAAGAAGGTTGGAAGCAACCTGAAGGAAAGGTCATACGCTTTAGAACTTGATGTAATTAACAACATGTACATAATAAGGTTAAAACCAGAAATCATCGATGTGGCGAGGAAGGCATCATTGAAGCCGTTCCTTTCAAGATCAATAATGAAAACACTCACAGTTGTAGCATTTTACCAGCCAGTTTCCTCTGTGGATATGGTTCAAAGAAGGGGCAGCATAGTATATTCACACCTTAAGCTTCTGGAAAAGCTGGGGTTCATTTCATATAAAAGAGATGGAAGAAAAAAGATATATGAAACCACTCCATACTTTTACAGGTTCTTTGGAATCCCGGAAGATCAACAGGTCCTCAAGGAAAGGCTCAGCTCATACCTGTAAATTTTTACTTTGCTAGGAAATTTTTGGAAAATGTTCGTCTTTGATGCGCCACGTTTATTAAATTGCAGATCTACAAAATGTGCATGGTGCTTGTAAAGGTAAGCCGAATTACCGGTATAACTGATCCAGTAACAGGTAACGCAGGAAGGCAGATAGAATTTACCGAGTACTCATCTGCCCCCGTTCCAGGGGATGATATGACTAGGACAATGATGTATCAGCTACAGTCGATGCTACCAGTGCAGCTGATAAAAGATATGTGGACGCCCAAAATGGTCCTTTTTTTAAAGGAAAATGAATATCTACAGCTTGGGTACCCCTTTGAAGTCAATGATATATATGAGGTAACATTTGAAAAGGGTACAATTTCCTTTAAAAGGGCAACAGCCGACAGATGAATTCAATATATGACTTTATAATCAGGGAGCTTTGTCCCAATGGGTGCTTTATTGAAATATATGGAGAAGGTGGATTAGACCAGATTTTAATGAGTATCGCAAAGGACGCTATAATTTCAGGCACCATTTCCCTTTACATTGACAGTATTGGGCGATTTAGACCAGAAAGGATCATGCAGATGGCAGATACCAGTGACCTGTCAGTGCTAACCAATCTTGACGTGCTTTCAGCAAAAGACTCAGCCGGTCTGGTGGGCAGGATCTACAAAATACTTGAATTAAACAAATACAGATTGATAATGTGGGACGGTCTTGCCTATCCGTTTTATGAAATTTCCAGCAGCCATAAGCTAGGTTTGTTGAGCAGGATGCTTTCAATCTATGCTCTCAATGGGAATGTCGTAGTTGCAACTGATCCTTTGGTTGGAATCACTGGATTGCCAGCAGGGCACGTTTATACTGATCCCTATGTTCATTTAAGGGCTGTTTTAAAGAGAATTGGAGAAAGAATGTTCATAGAGGGAACAGGGTTCAAAAAGGAATATAAGATAACTTCAAGAGGAGCATTTTTAACCCTATAAGGGGTTCAAGAGGGGTTTCCTGTAGCAGATCAAAGATTTTTATTATAAGATGGTAGTTTAACGTATGGATATAATAAAAATCAAAGAAAGTTTTGATCTACTGTGGATGACAGGACAGTTCAGTGTGAAAACTACTTATAAAGTGAAGAAGTAAATGTACAAATTATAATGCTTTGGTGAGTTTTTTAAAAATCGCATTATAACAGCTATACCTTGTGTAAAAATTTAGCATGTAGTTAATATTCTACTTAACAATTTTAAATATCAAACAACTTTTTAATAATTATATAAAGAAGGAATCCTGATTTAGTATCTTGAAAAAAATTCTTAAATAATCGTACATTATATAGTGGGCATGGTCTTCTCAGCAAGGATACTGAAAAACGAATACCGTGATTCTGTTTTTCTGATGCGTATAAATGATCAGATAGAAAGGATGCCGGGGGTAAAAAGGGCTGCTGTAATGATGGGCACCGATGCCAACAAGGACCTGATGAGGGAGGCTGGGTTGTATATAGATGAGGTGAGGGAAGCAGGGCCAAACGACCTTGTGATAGTGCTCGAAGCCGAAAACGCTGGTTCAGCCGATGAAGCGCTTAGCAGGGCTCAGGAGCTGGCATTCAAGGTAGAAAAGGAAACAACAAGGGGTGAAGAAGAGCCCTACAGGTCTTTAAGGAGCGCGGTGGCATTTGAACCTGACATCGATCTGGTGCTTATTTCAACTCCTGGAGAGTATGCGTACAAGGAAGCCATGAGGTCAATTTTGCTTGGCAGACATACAATGATTTTCAGCAGTAACGTTCCCATAGAAAAGGAAATAAAACTAAAGGAACTTGCAGAAAGGAAGAATTTACTTGTAATGGGCCCTGATGCCGGAACCGCAATAGTTGGGGGGGTTGGCCTTGGATTTTTCAATGTTATAAGTGGTGGCCCTGTTGGGATAGTTGGGGCAGCCGGCACAGGTATACAGGAGGTATCTTCAGTGCTTGGGCTTTCAGGGATTGGCATATCTGCAGCAATAGGCACAGGTTCTAACGACATATCAGAAAGCATTGGAGGAAAGACAATGATTATGGGCTTAAAGATGCTTGATGCTCATGCAGGAACGAAGGCTGTAACCATAATTTCCAAGCCTCCTAGTAAAACGGTCGCTGAAAAGGTGGTTCAAAGTGCACACGAAAGCGGCAAACCAGTTATAATAAATTTCATAGGAAATGAGGATTACAGGCAATCAGGAAATGTGGATTTTGCTTTTACCCTAGAGGAAGCCGCTTACAAGAGCTATTTTAAGGTCACGGGCAAGGAAATGAAGCTCAAGGACTGGGTGAGCCCGGAAAAGGTAAAGGAGGCATCGGATTCTCTTGGATCAGATCAAAGATATGTCAGGGGTTTATTTTCTGGTGGAACGATAAATTATGAATCTCAGGCAATATTTAGGAAGTCAGGAAGGCCTGTATGGTCAAATTCAGCTCTGGACAAATCTAAGAAGATTGGTGGATTTGATTCTTCAAGGGAAGATACATTTGTTGATATGGGTGCTGAAGAATTTGTAAGAGGGGTTCCACACCCAATGATTGATTTCAGATTCAGAAAGGAGAGGATTTTAAAGGAAGCTAATGATCCATCTGTAGGTGTGATATTGCTCGACATAATATTGGGATATGGATCAAACATGGACCCTGCATCAGAGATATCGGAAGCGGTGATCAAGGCAAGGTCAGTCAATAAAAGAGTAGTGTTTGTTTCTTCAATAGTTGGAACTGAAGGCGACCCACAGAACATCAGCAAGCAGGTGAAAACGCTTATGGATTCAGGGGTTCTGGTTACACCAACAAGTGCTAGGGCAGCTGATATGGCCCTAAAAATTGTTGAAAGGAGGTGGAAAGCATGAATTCCAGCATAATTGACAAAAAGATCAAAGTGGCCAGTGTGGGGCTTGACAGCTTCTTTAATGACCTTAAGAACGAAGGGGCCAATGCTGTGAAGGTTGATTGGAAACCACCAGCAGGGGGATCGCCCGCAGCCCTAAAGGTGCTGGAAGACCTGGAATGTGAAGAAGTGGATCAGGCAAATGAAAAGGCCATAAAGGCTGTCCTGAGCGCTGAGCCCAAGCTTGTGGGACTGGCAATGGCCAAAGATGTAATACCTGAATTAAAGGGAATAGCACTGTCACATGCCGGTCCACCAATTAGCTGGGAAAGGATGTCAGGGCCTTTAAAGGGTGCTGTAATAGGGGCGGCAATTTATGAAGGATGGATAAAAAAAGAATCAGAAATTGATGAGCTGATAAAGGGAGAGCAGATAAAGTTTATGGCAGATCACGACGTTTCAGCAGTTGGACCAATGGCAGGCGTTATATCTCCAAACATGCCAGTTTACATTGTACAAAATGTAACTTCAGGAAACAGGGCTTATACAAATTTCAATGAGGGAGTTGGAAAGGTCCTGAGGTATGGGGCGTATGGGAAGGAAGTTATAGATCGTCTCAATTGGATGAAGGATACGCTTTACCCAATGTTTAAGGAAGGCCTGTCCAGAAGCGGCCCGCTTAACCTAAAGCCAATAATGTCACAGTCGCTGCAGATGGGCGATGAGCTGCATACAAGGAATGTGGCCAGCACACTGCTCTTTATTAAGGAAATGGCGCCATATATAACAGGTGGTGGTTTCACTTCAAGCCAGATATCACAGGCCATTTCATTTATAGGAGGTAACAACCTGTTCTTCCTCAATCTTGCAATGGCTGCGGGTAAGGCAACCATGGATGCTGCTTCAGGAATAAGCAAGAGCACTCTTGTTACGGCACTTTCAAGAAACGGAACAGATTTTGGAATAAAGGTCAGCGGTCTGGGCAAAGAATGGTTCACAGCTCCTGCACCTGTGCCCAAAACGCTTTTCTTCCCTGGATTTAAGGAGGATGACGCCAATCCTGACATAGGGGACAGCGCAATAATGGAGACAAATGGATTTGGCGCATTTTCGTCAGCAGCTTCTCCTGCAGTTACACAGGTTGTTGGTTCTTCTGTTTCAGAAGCCATAAGAGTTACAAGGAGAATGTATGAAATAACAATGGTGAAGGATAAGAGTTTCCCAATACCTATATTGAACTTTGAAGGTATTCCTCGGGGAATAGATCTAAGACTCGTCATTGAAACCAGCATTGCTCCAACAATCAATACAGGTGTGGCGCACAGGTTGCCAGGCATGGGCACGGTTGGTTTTGGGATAGTGGATGCGCCCCTGGGCGCATTTGACAAAGCGCTTCAAAGGTTTGGGCAAACTATATGAATTATAAAATGTCCATATTGATTCGCACTGACCTTAAAATGGGAAGGGGAAAAATGGTGGCGCAGGGGGCGCATGCAGCTGTAGGTGCTGTGCTTGAATCAATTAAAAGGAATCCAGAATGGTTAGAGCAGTGGGAAACTGCCGGCGCGGCAAAGATAGCTCTAAGAGTTGATTCTATTGAAGAATTAATGCAGATGGTGCAGAAGGCAAGAAGTCTTGGTATGACCTCATTTATAGTGACTGATATGGGGCTAACTCAGGTTGAACCGGGAACTGTAACGGCAGCCGCAATAGGGCCTGCCCCAGAAAATCTAGTTGATCAAGTAACTGGAAAGTTAAGGCTATTATGATACCCGGCTCTTCATCCAAACTTCTAAATCCATACCTAATTAACGGCAAAATCAAGGTTGTGCCCGAAGATTTTGTTGTAGCTGAAGTTATAAGGAAAGGAATTGACTTCAAGGAAGGCAAACACCTTTTGGGTGTAGTTGAAAAGAGGGGCGTGGACCACAGCTTAGTGGTTAAACTGCTCGAGGGTTCGGCAAATTACCTTGGAATTAAGGACAAGGAGGCTCTGGCCTTTTTTTTCGTTTCATTTAAGAGGGTCAAGGTTAATGGTTTCAATGCTGATGGAGTTAAACTGAGAATTGTCGGAAAGACTAGAAAAATGCTAGGCAGAAGAATGCTCTTGGGCAACGCCTTTAAGATAAACATTAAGGAATGTGATTGTCAGTTAAGGGCACTGGAGTTCTGGAAGAGATTAATGAAGGAATGGAAGGTTCCCAACTACTATGGTCCACAGAGGTTTGCTTCTAACAACCTCAAAATAGGCGAAGCAATTGTAAGAAGAAACTTTACAGAAGCTGATGAACTCATTTCAGCAGATGGCCATGGTGGATTAAAAATGGCTCCTCTTTGGCTCAAAAGGCTTTACGTTCAGGCCTACCAATCATACCTATTTAATAGGGAGATGGCAAAGGTAATAGAAGGGGAAGTAACCGGCAAACCCAGGCAAATAGAAATAAGGGAACCACCTATATTTGTGGGTTATTCTGATGCTGGCTACCTAGCTGGCTATGGTTTCAGGGACTTTGGAGATGTTTATTCAAAAGCACTGGTAGAAGTTGCAAGAGAGGAGGGAATAAAGTTCAGGCATTTTTACATAGATGAGATGCCGGAACTTAGCCAGGAGGGCGGCATAAGGCCGGCTGGGTTGCCGGCTTCAATGATCAGTTATACCATCAACGGAAATAGTGCAACTGTAAGGTTCGTCCTGTACAGGGGGAGCTATGCAACTGTGGCGCTCAGGGAATTGTTACATGAAGTGTACTGATTTTTGAAAATTAAAACAATGCTGAAAAGTTTAATATTAACCTTTGCAAAGGAACAAGTATGAAGTTTCCATGGTCTAATAGCAGACAACATCTTGCCCTTGAATCTGAGCTTGAAGATGCAAAGAAGAGATTAAAATCTCTTAAGTTTGAAAGGGACTTGCTGTCTCAGATGATACTGAGGGTATATGAGTCAAAGGATATAGAAGACGAAGACAAAAAGTACCTGCTCAGCAAGTACAAAACTTCACTGAAGGAACTTGAATCACAAATAAACACATATTCAGCTATGGTGGAAGTGAGGGAACTTGAAAATGCCAGGGAGGAGCTAGTTAACCTATTTAACAGCAAGATATCTCAGATAGATAAGAGAATAGAGGAACTCAGGAAAACAGTTGGTGGATTATCTGCAATAGGCGAAGTAAAGAATGAGGAACAGCAAATAAGGGAGAAAAAAGAAGAAAGGAGAGAAAAACCTAGAGAGGAAAAGCCAAAGGAGGAAAAGGAAGATGACAAACTGGAAGAACTTTACAAGGAAGTTAACACCGTTCTGGAAAAGCTTGAGCAGATAGACGTTCAGTGAACTAATTTGGATGGAACTTTTTTTAATCAACTAATAATATTTTAATAAAGAAGGCAAACATATACCATGGCATGTCAAAGGTAAAAATTGCTTTAATTGGGCTAGGCAATGCAGGCAGTTATCTGTCAAATGGAATTTATGGTTCAGATATTAATTTATGGCATGAAAGGGTGGGTGGCTTGACCAGGAAAGATATTGAAATTGTGGGGGCATTTGATATAGATTCGAAAAAGGTTGGGAAGACCGTCAGGGCGGTCACAGGTGTTGGGCCAGAGATCGAAGTCATGCCATCAATTTCATACAAAGATGAAATTGGAAGAGAAATTGCTGATAGAATCAAAATAACCAGCACTGAATCGAGTGAATTTGAAAAGCAGATCAAAAGATTGTCCCCAGACATAGTTTTAAATCTGATAAGTTCGGGTCAGGACAGGGCATCATTGGAAATAGCAAAAATATCATCTAAAAATGGATGTTCAGTCATAAATGCCACACCCACATTGATGATAAGTGAATCAAGTTTGGTTTCAGGTTTTAAAAAGTCAAAGGGCATCATAGCTGGAGATGACCTTCAGAGCCAGATAGGTGGAACATGGCTTCACAGGGTCATACTGATGTCCTTCAGGAAATGGGGTACAAGCGTCATAAGGTCATATCAGCTGGATGTTGGCGGGTCACTTGAAACGTTAAACACCTTGGACGAAAGGATAAGAGAAAAAAAGAAAGAGGTAAAGGGGGAAGCTGTAGCAAATGAAGACAAGCGTTCAACTGTGATAGCAGGAACAACAGATTATATCCCGTTTCTGGAAGATTGGAGAATAAGCCACTTTTACATGGAAATAAATGGTCCATTAAATGAAAAATTCACAATTGACGCGGAGTACAAAACCAGAGATGGTCCAAATGCCCTCAATGTGGTTCTTGACGTACTGCGAGCGGTAACTTACGAAAAATCAGAGGGTAATTATGGCACAATCCCCGAAATAAATGCCTATGGCTTTAAGAGTCATGGAAAGGATAACGACGTTTTTTCTTCACTTGAAGCATTTGAAAGGAAATACATTAAGTGAAAATATTTCATAAGCGTAAAGTTTTTATTCTCATGCTTCATAATTCAATGTTGAGGCGAAAAGTAGATGTCAACTCAATATAATAAGGGCCAAACGTGGGGAGCATTAAAGAAGGCGTGGAAGGCATACAAGATAGCAAAGGTTCAAAACGACAAGGCAAAGATGCTTGAATACGCTAAGAGGATAAGGACGCTTCAGGAAGAACTCGGGCTACCAAAGGCGAAGTTCGAAGAACTTAACCTTCTATAAAAGACAAAATTTATATATTTTTTTTGATCCCGTAGCTCAGCATGGATAGAGCGCTGGCCCTCTAAGCCGGAGGTCGCGGGTTCAAATCCCGCCGGGATCGTTTTTAATCTTAACAGGGTTAAGTGGCAGAAGACCCATATCGTGAGGTAGGGATGAATGGCTAACTGAAGGCACAGCCTGCGGTATACCGTTGGACGAGCGGAGCGGGGTGGGTAACCACTAGCAATGAAACAGTGAGAATGAAAACGGTAAACCACGAACCTATGATCAGCCTTGAAGGAACCGCATTTCCTTTCGGGCTGTGAGGATGTCAGTACCACGGAAGGAAGGGGGGTCAAGGTTAACATTTTATCATGGAAAACTCTTTTATTTTTGCGTTCACTTAATCTACCAATGAAAATTAATGGCACAGCTGTGATGATAACCGGCTCAGCAGCTAGGCTGGGCATGCACATGGCCAGGCATATGGCAGCAAGAGGATCAAGCACTATAATAATACACTACAATAAATCAGAAATTGGTGCCTACAGGTTAAAGAGGGATCTGGAAAATGAAGGTAAAAGGGTCAAAGTTTTGCAGGGAGACCTTTCCACAGGAGAAGGTATAAAATCATTTTTGGATTTATGCAAAAAAGAGTGTAGCACCATTGATATACTTGTTAATAGCGCATCAGCATTTCAGGCTTATCCAATGATGGAGCATGACATTTCAAAATTAATTCCGTCAATTGTAGTAAACGGTCTTGCGCCTCACGCGCTTGCTGTGTGGTCATACCGTAATGCCGGGCTGAAAAAGGTGATCAACATACTGGATGCATCACCTCAACTTTACGCCGGGGAAAGGTATGGCTATTATTTGGGTAAGATGGTGCTAAAGGAAGTTACCGAAAGGCTTGCAATTGAACTTGCACCTCGTGTATGCGTAAATGCAATAGCACCGGGCTATTTGTTGCCTCCAGAGGGAACCGGCAAAAATAGCTCAATGAAAATAGAAAGCATACCCCTTAAAAGGAGGGGCAGAATCTCTGAGTTAAATATGGCGCTCGATTTTTTGATAGAAAATGATTATGTAACTGGGCAGATTATTTATGTAGATGGCGGTGCACATCTTATGAGTGATAAAATTGATAGATGAGATGATAACCAGCATAAACGGGTTAACTGTTTATTGCGTAATAGGAGCAAATGAATGGGAGAGAAATGTAAAACAGAAGGTCATCATCGATATAAATCTGTGGGTGTATAAATCAGAAGCAATTTATTCTGACAGGCTCGAAAATGCCCTGGATTATAAAAAACTAAAGGACAAGGTGATTAAGTTTGTGCAGTCATCGTCGTACCATTTGATTGAAGCATTGGCTTACAATGTGGCAGACATGTGCTTGCAAGAAGAAAGGGTAAAAAAGGTCAGGGTTAAAGTATCTAAACCTGGGGCCCTTTCATATGCTAGAGAGGCTGCATTTGAGATAGTTCTTAAAAAATAGCTCACAAAAAAACCAGACCAATATAATGCATTTATAAATCATTTATGCGGTAGTTATAACATGGACGCCAATGATATGCTGGCCTTTTATGAAAGTTGGCCCGGGTTATTTTCGCCGATAAAACCCAATTTTGAAGTTAAAAGGGTAAGAAGTATTATAGCATCAGGTTATGGTGCATCATTGATACCGCTGATGATGATCAGCGAGCTATCGGGTGAAACTGTCAGAGTGCTTCAGCCTGGGCAAATGCCAAGAACCCTGGAAAGTGATACCGCTTTTTTGGCTGTGAGTCACTCAGGTGACACCATCGAAACCATAAATGCACTGATCAAGGCTAAGGATCTAGGGTATGAGTGCATTGCGGTGGGTGGTGGGGGGATCATTGAGCAGAAATCTAGGGAAATGGGCATCAAGTTCATCAGGATAAAAACCGCTACCACTAGCAGACTAGGATTACCATATCTAATTTCAGGGATATCACCGGTTGTTGATGAACTGTTGGGAACCAGCCTGACACCGGCATTTCAAAATATGTTTATTTCACTATCTAAATCAATCAAAAACCTGGGTGCAGAGGCAAAGTCCATCGCGGAATTTGAAAATGGATCTTCATATATGGGGCTTTATTTTTCAAATAATGCAGCAAGTGTAGCTCACAGGTTCAGATATGTCATAAGTGAAAACGCGAAGATTCACTCAATTTTTGAAAATATAATGGAAGTTGTGCACAACGGCATAACTGCCTGGGAAATGACGTATGGTCTGCCAGTTTTCATGATAAGAACAAATCTGGATGATGACATAACAAGCCAGAGGTTCGACCTGATCTCACAGGCTCTTGGTGCACTTGGTCACAGGGTCAAGAGTGTATGGGTTAAAAAAGAGGAAATGATCAATACACTATTTATGCTGGATCTATCCACAGTTTACCTTTCAATATTGAGGAAGGTTAACCCCTTCTCCACACAAACTCAGGCAATGGTAAGGGAAAAAATAAAGAAAGATTTGCTATGACCAACAAAAAAAGGGGATATGATTGGGAAGATAAACTTGTAAAATCTTTTAATTCAGCAGGCTGGTTATCCCTAAGGCTAGGTTCACCGTCAATACATTTACCCGATGTTCTTGCGATTTATAACAAGGGTAGCACCATGGTTGCAATAGAGGCCAAGTCAAGCATGGGAGACAGGATCATTGTTAGGAGGGATCAGGTGCTAAGGCTTTTTGAATTTATGTCAATATTTAAGGCTTATAGAATTAGAATTCCAGTTATCGCTGTAAAGTTTTTAAGAACCCATGGAAAGGGCCTAGAAGAAAAGTTTTATACCGTTTCTGAGGTGCCGGATTTTACCCTAAGATTTACAAGAGGATCAAAACATATTCCAAAAGGATTAAAAGAGTGGCGTCCTCCGTTCAAGGCCGATGGTAAAAAATGAAACTAGTCGTATTGGGTAGCGGCGGAAGCGCCCAAGCAGTAGATAGGGCATGCGCTTCATACCTTCTGGATGGTAAAATAATGATAGATGTTGGGCCGGGCTCGTACAGGAACCTTCTCAAATCTGGCAATGACCCTTTGCGTATAGGCGCACTTTTTCTCTCTCACCTCCATGGTGACCACTTCTTTGATTTTGGGACGTTAATCTGGGGCATGTCATTCTTTCAGAGAACGGATCAGCTGACAGTGTACGGACCCGCTGGAACATCTGAAATGGTAAAAAAAATGCTGAGCATTGCAAACACCCCATCATCATTTATGAAATTTGGTTTAAACGTTATTGAAATAAAGGCCGGTGAAAGGTTTGAGTTTCAGGGATTAAAGGTAATGACCGCTCCAGGAAACCATGTAATAGAGGACATTGCTTACAGGGTGAATGATATTTGTTACACGGGTGATACAGCACCATCAGATAGTATTATTGATCTTGCATCTGGCTGTAGTTTGTTAATACATGAATCTTCAGGCCTTGTAGAAAACGAAAGCTTACTTAGAACAGTTGGGCACAGTTCTTCCAAGCAGGCCGCAATTGTGGCATCTAGGTCAAATTCAAAAAAGCTGCTGCTTGCTCACTTAACACCGTTGGTCTCAGATAGAAGAAATGAACTTTTAGATCAGGCCAGATCTGAATTCAGAAACACTGAGCTAGCAGAAGACCTCATGGTTTTGGATGTTTAGAAAAGCTTCAAAATGTTGGTGCCCCTCTAACTGCAAACACTTCCTTTACACCCATCTTTGCCAGCACCATTGCAGTAGTTTTATATCCTCGGTCTGGCCAGCAAAAGCACAAAGCTTTTTCAAACTTGCCTGCGTAACCCCTTTCAATATATTCCATTTGAAACTTTACCGGTTTTCCATTCTGTGTAACATAAAAAGTATAATCTGAAGCTCTTCTTGCGTCAAGAATTAAAACTCCGTCTTGAGCAATAAGCTCCCGTGCCTCTTCAGGTGAGATTTCTGTTATTTTCATCAATTTACCGTTGAACTGCAAGGTTATAAAGGCATTATGGTTTATGTTAAGCCGAAAAATTAAAGATTTCTTGACAAGACCCTTATGCCTGCACTTCCGTTCATGAAATTATGGAACAATGAACTCCCTTTAGAGACCTGCACCGAAAGCAACCGCCGGTAATGAAGCCAACTCTCCTTGATTGAGAGAACTGTTGTTACAAATCCATGAGCAAGAAAGCTCCGACATTCATGGAGGAGATGAATTGCGAAGTATATATTTATATACCATTAATGAGAATAATATAATAGAAGAATGAGTCGAACAAACACAGTGCACATCATTGCTGGAAAGGAAACCAAAGCTAAATTAATTGCTCTAGGAAAAGCATTTGTTGATTGCTGGAACGAAGTAAACATGTTGAGGTTTGAGCAGTACAAGAGGCACGAGCTTGTCGATTTCGCAAAAACAGAAAAAATCGTTTATGAAAAATACAAGTCAGCATTGCATGGGGCAAACGTGGAGCAAGTAACACGAAAGAACGCTTCTGCATGGAAATCGTTTTTCAAGCTAAGCAAAAAGAAGAAAGAAGGGGAATTGCCTAAGTGGATGAAGCCAAAGCCTCCTCATAAAAAGAAAGATGGTCTGTTTCTTTTGATTAGAAATTACAGATACACGATTGAAGGAAACGAAATATACATCATGGATTTCAAGCTGAGGTTAAAGTTTAATGGGGATCTCAAGTGGGTAGGCAAGCAGGGAACCCTTGAGATATTTTACGATAAAGTAAGGAGAAAGTGGTACGCAAGGATTCCAATGAGTGTTAAATTAGATAATAAACCAAGGGGCAAAATGAAGGCAGGCATAGACCTAGGCATTGCAAACCTTGCAACTGT
>OGCG01000348.1_pt1 | contig 29879 bp, 31 predicted proteins | sample 1570061 | NCBI WGS metagenome assembly OGCG01 (sample SAMN06268698, study PRJEB24515) | hot springs metagenome | isolation source: Joseph's Coat, Yellowstone National Park, Washington, USA | place: USA:Joseph's Coat, Yellowstone National Park, Washington, USA
CACCGCCTCCTCCTGCTCTTTAGTGAGCAGGAGCTTCAGTTTGCACCTCAGCGATTGGGTGGCTGGCAATTCATTCAGGTTCACGATTACAGAAATTTATGTTTCAGTTGTAAAGCATCGCCGCTGCGAGGCTGCGCTATCCCTCTGCCGCCTTGAAAGGCGGGGACTCCCGCGCAAAATTGTTGAATGGCATCGGACGCGTAACCATACGCCAAGAGTTACTGCTGGATTGAAATGGCCTCCAGAAATATGGCCTCCTGAAATATCATAACCATTAAAGCCGAACAGATTGCCAAGGGTGGAATTCCATCGCTTACTAAGACAGTGCACCCAATAGTTCGAACAAGAAAAAGGTTCCTATAAATTCAACGGTATACTTATTCATGATTTAGAAAAAAGAACGATCAAATGGAAATTATACAAGTCTTTAATGTTCAACACACACAAAAAAATAATTCATCTATTATTTAAAAATGACTAGGAATGTGGATTTCTTTAAGAAGTATTCTTTCACCCTCTTTATGTAGTACAGTGCTTATTCCATAAAAATAGCCGCTACAACCACTTGGGCTTATGTCTATTAAAACATACCCGCGATGCTCTGTATCGTTAAAAAGAATATGAGGGTTCTCTTTGAGAATTTTCTCTTTGCCTTCGATTTTGCCAGCCGGGGAAGATATTCCTGCAGTTCCGATTTCGCTAGCTATTTGCTCTCCATCAAGTAGTAGTTTGCCAAAAGAGAAAACATGAGTATCCCCACTTAATACAACAACATTACGGATCTGATTGTCACGTATTGCCTTTAAAATCTCGTTCCTTTCCCATGCGAATCCATCCCATTGATCTAAATTTATGGGTTTACCTTCTAGTTTGATATCCATCATCATATCCCCACTGGCAATAAATTTCCATTGGGCATGGCTTGATTTCAAAGAGTCAATGAGCCAATTTCTTTGTTCGGATCCAAGCATCGATCTTCCAGGTGCCGATGCCTGCATCATCGCTTCAACTGGGGCATGGACGGCAGGATGCCAAATATCTTCTTCTCGATATTGTCTGCCATCTGTAAGAAAACACTCGAGAAGATTCCCGATTTTAAAAGACCGGTAAAGTTTCCATTCTTTTTGTTGTCGAATAGGCAAATATTCAAAAAAAGCTTGATAAGCTGCTTTCATTCGATCGGGGTTATAGAATGAAAGAGCTCTTCCAGCATAATCATTTTGCACCTCATGGTCGTCCCATATGGCAAATAGAGGAAAATTTCTTAAGGCTTCCTGAAGATCAGGATCAGTTCGATAAAGCCTGTGTTTTGCTCGGTAGGTGGCAAGATCACCAGCTATGCCTACTGGATCTGGCCTAGCGCAAACTGTTCCATACACCGGAAATTCATAGATCCAATCACCAAGATGAATAATAAAATCAGGGTTGTCTTGTAGCATGTACTTATAGGCTGTATAAAATCCCGCTCCGTAATGCTGACAGCTGGCTATAGCTATTCGAATCTTTTCAGCTTTTAGCGGCAATGTTTTTGTTCGTCCTATCGGACTAAAATGCCCATTCCAAGACCAACGGTAATAATAGATCTTTGCAGGTTGGAGGCCTTCCACCTCTTTTTTTAAGGTATAATCGATTTCAGGAGAGGTTGAAACAATGCCACTGGCTACAGGTTTTTTAAATTCCGGATCCAGTGCGACTTCATATTGAACATTAATTGCAGGCATCGAACTTTCAATCCGGCTCCAAAGGATAACGGAGTTTGTGGTGGGATCCCCACTGGCAACTCCATAAGGGAAAAAATTGCCTTCTGTTTTTTCTCCAAATACAGAAAGAGAAACACAATTAAAAAGACAAAATAGAAAAAGGACTTTATAAAACATCGACCTCATAGAAAGAAAAGAAAAAGAGCAATATAATTTTTCTTTTCTTTCTAAAGGTCAATCGTTAAAAACACACAATCTATTTGATGGTTCTTTTCCCAGTAAAGCCTTTTTCCATTTCTCCCCCTACATCTTTGAATGACTTTTCCACATCATGGCCAAATTTTTTTGTATCTTTCTTTATTTTTTTCTTCGTTTTCTTTCCTGTTGTGGCTTTGTGATGATGTGTTTTTCCTTCCTTAGATTGATTTTGGCTGGTGTTTTTGTCTTTCTTTGTAATTCCCTGTGGGTTGTTCTGGGTTTGTGTGGCTGGTTGAGTACTTTGTGCTTTCCCACTAATAATCGGTATGCCAAAGAAAAGGCTTAATGTTAGGATAAAGACTGTCTTTAAATGTTTCATTTGTATTCTCGAAGTTTTAACCCTTTCTTAGGGTTTTCTATTATAATATCTTATAAAAGCTTATAAGTAAAGCATATAATAGAGAAGAAGCTTTTTTCTAATTTTTCTCTTCTTTCTCCTCTTTCTTAGTTTTATTTCTTGCAATAAGATTACGCACTCCAAGACCAATTAGCCTAACGGCTCGATTCTTTTGTAAGTTTGCCTTTAGCAGTAAAATCCCACAGGAAGCGATCTCGAGGGGATTATGTGTTGGGGATGTCAAAGTGAGCTGGCGTAAAAGGGTAGAAAAATCAGAGTATCTTAACTTAATAAAGACTGTTTTTGCGACAAGTCCTTGTATTTTGAGATCTTCGGCCAGTTTTTGACTCATGCTGTAAAGCTCTTTTCTAAGCAGCTCCAGATTTTTAGTATCCTTATTGAAGGTTACTTCCCGACTCATAGACCGAGGTCTGCTTTCTAGCTCTAAAGGACTAAGATCTATGCCCAAAGAGGCCAGGTGAAAATATCGGCCTCGTTTCCCGAACCTTTCTATTAATTGTTCTTCTGGTATCTTTGCTAGATCATCAATAGTGATTACCCCCATGGTATGCAATTTTTTAACAGTTGCAGGACCGACTTCTGGAATTTTTTCTACAGGTAGGGGTGCTAAAAAAGTTTTTTCAGTGCCCTTGGGGACGACCTTGACCCCGTTGGGTTTTGCAAGGTCACAAGCGATCTTTGCCACAAGTTTATTGGAGGCTACTCCAATGGTGCTGGGTAGACCAAGTTTTTCTTTAATAGCGCTTTGAATTGCCAATGCCATCTTTTCAGGTTCGCTATGTGGGTCCAACTCCAAGCAAGCCTCGTCAATTGATACTTTTTGGATTCGCTCTGAAAAGGTTTTTAAAAGAGCATAAACTCTTGCCGAATATTCCTCGTAAAGAGCATGATGTGCGGGCACAAGGATAAGGCCAGGGCAAAGGGAAATAGCTCTTCGCAGTGGCATCCCGCTGTGCACCCCATACTTTCTTGCCTCGTAAGAGGCGGTAGATACTACTCCTCTGCCTTGTAGGCTTCCCATACATACTACCATTGGAGTTCCCTTTAATTCAGGATGCTGAAGTATTTCCACGGAAGCATAGAATGCATCGAGATCGATGAATATAAACCAACCTCTTTCCTTGCTTATGACAGATGGCTCTTCATAAGAAGCATTTGCAATGATCACAACTAAAAAATAGCACAAAAGAGGGATATTAAGCAGTTTTTGATTCTTTTAGATTCCTCCAACAAGAAGAAAAAAAAATAGCGTTATGCCTTATATAAAAGACCCAAGCAAGCTTAGACTTCAGTCCTGAGATGTTAATTGATCTGTTGATAAAAGGATTCAAAATCTTGTGGAGATATAATAAAAAGCAAACCCCCAGACAATGACAAAAAGAAGAATAAATACAAAAATAAAAACAGGAAATTTCATAGTTTTATAAAAAATTATTATGTTTCAATTTTGTTCTATTTCGGAAATGTTAGCAAAAATTTAGCGGATTTTTTTTTCTTATTTGTCCCTAAGTTTTTATAAAAATAGTGCACTTTCTAGTAGTTAAGGCATTTTATCCCAAAATTATAGATTTTTCTCCTATCCTATGTTTGGGGTGAATCAAAAGAAGGTGGATATCGATCTAAGGGACGAAAAGTTATCTAAGCCAATAAGTTTTTATTGGTATTTTGCCTAATAGGAAGGTTATAATAGTAGTTTTTCCCAATCCAAAGAAAAGGGTTTTTAATTTATAAATTGCAGCCCTCTCCGTTACGGACAAAAATATCTGTGATTTATGCTCAATGAGCCATTAAAGTTTTCAATTTTCTCCTCTTTTTTTAACCACTCAATGCAACCTCCTTTGGGCATAAAAAAAGGCATATCAAATAGGTCAACTACTCCGTCCTAAAGAACGGAGCTTGCATCCAGGCTCCACCTTTGGCTTGCGCGTATCTAGAAAGACGCGCGGCTTTGGCTTCATCGCCCGATGCTTCAGGGGCGGTTGACAATTGCCCCGTCCTCATCCAGTCTTGCCAGATGAAAAGCGTTCGCATGCTGATGTTCCTGGCAGCCACTAAATCGGCCTGGAGCGTATACCCACAATGGGCGCATACAAACAGCAGTCCCTTATTGGGCCGATTCTCCCGCCCAACATGCCCGCAAACCGGGTGCTCCCCTTGCGGTTGACCTTGCAGCGTTTGACGTAAACCTTCTCCGAGTGCTGCACTCGGTTCGATGACAGATAGCCTTTAGCCACTCCATGACTACCATCGCGTGTGACTCCGCGAATGCCCTTCGCTTGCAGCGCACTTCGTTTACTGGCGGCATGCGCTTGGCCAGGTGCCTTCGGTGTCCACTAGGATAAAAACGACATTTGCCTTGGGTATTGGATTCCACCGCGATGTTCCAGCGGTTCATGTCCACCCCCTTGACCGTGGTGATGGAGGCCTGCGGGTTCCGGTCCAAAGCCTTTTCGACGGCCTTGTCGATACCCTTATAGCTGCGATATCTTCCCGCCCACAAAAGCGATACCGAACCACTTCCTCCTGCTCTTTAGTGAGCAGGAGCTTCAATTTGCACCTCAGCGATTTAGTGGCTGGCAATTCATTCATGTTCACGATTATTATGTTTCACTTGTAAAGCATCGCCGCTGCGCGGTGGCGCTATCTCTCCCCGCCTTGAAAGACGGGGACTCCCGCGCAAATTTGTTGAAAGGTAGACCAAAGCTATAGAAGAAAACGTGTGTGCTCGTTGATCAATAGGAAGGGAAAGAAGGAGGGGAAAAACCGGCGGTCTCGGGCAGATTCGAACTGCCGACCCGCGCTTAGGAAGGCGTACTTCTCTATCTGGAAGGAAGAAGCTCCCATCCTTTTTCGTACGATTTTCGTACGTTTTTCAAGCGGGGCTATCGCTCCGTCCTGCGGAAATTTTAAAAAAGATACCCAAAGTTATGAGCCGCAGGAGGCCGCCCGATAAAGCCCGTAAGGAGCGCCTGCAACGGCGTTTCCGGCTGTGCCGCTCCAAGAGCTTGCCCTAGCGATCCTGGAAGCTCTTGCTCAAGCTCATTTGGGAGGAGTCCGGGCTAAAGGAAGAGCTTTTAGGGCTAACGGCAAGGTGTTTGGCATCCGAAGAAGTAGGACGGAGGGATTCCCAGGCCGTCTGGAAACCATCGGCCGGCTGACCACTGCTTTGAGGAAGCGCACAGAGAACGTTCTCGGGCCCGGTCGTCGGCGTCCAGACTGACCTAGAGCATGCGGCGGGAGACCGCGCGACGCTCCCCCGTGCGGCTGGTAGCTGGCGGCCTTGCCCGGGAGGGTCAGGACACACTGTAGCCAGCGGGTCGCTCGGCAAAAATCGTGGAGTTTCGGGACCCGGACTGTGGAGTGCCGCATGCGAAGGTTGTGATAGCAGGCCGGCGGAGGGCGACGGTGCGCTAAAGCGAATATCAATTTGGGGGACTCCCGGAGAAATCATGGCCTCGCAGTGCCCCTGGAAACTGACCCCGCGTGTCCGTTTTTCCTCCGAAGAGGCCTTGGCTCACTCGCTCACCCTCAAAGTGGCTGCACGAAGGCGCTAAAAGCCGCCATGTGACCGCCGAAAAGAGAGCAGGCACACCGAATTCTTTCCGTCCTTTAAGTCAGCGATTTAGGGCCTTGGAAAGCAGTAAATGCCTTCGAAAACGGCCACACTATGAGCCAATAAAAACCCCGATGATAATCAACACGTTACCAGACCTTCCCCACCAAGCATAGTGTCAGGGATATGCAGGCTACTTCCCAGTGGACACCTAAATCCTTTTCCATTAGGCGAGAGAAGAAATTCCGCAGCCTATCCGCTACCTCTCTATCTGTTTCTTTGCCACCCTCCGGCAAACGCGATTGAACGGTTTGGATTGGTCTCCTACCGACCCCCAAAGTGCCCGTACCCGTTTTCCACAGGAAGAACAGATCGCTTGCGCCACCGCCTTTCATAGTAGAAAAGGAGTCAATGGTCTTCTGGTCGGCTATTGGGGTTTGGTGCCTTCCACACGCACCGGGCGGGGTTCCTTCCTAAAAAGCCTAGGCGTAATAAGCTTGAAATCGTTGCCAAGCCAATTTATTCTGTGAAATTATGGAGGGCCCCATGACTGACCACCCATTCGTTAGTCTATCAAAACAGCCTGTAACGCAAGATGGAACAAGTGATTATAATGTGCTACATCACTTCCACTATGAACTTCCAAATTGGAAACGTCTCAAGGACTCTATTTTTAATGATCTTTCGGATGGTCCTCCTTGGGGGATAAAATGGTGGAAAACTGATAATTCTATCGTTGCTACAGTTCAGAGAATATTGATCAGTGACACGATCTGCCAGGGATCGAGGACGGTTCTTCAGAACCTATTGGAGGCCTATTTGCACTTTTTAGAATTGGAGTATTGGACCAAGTGCCACGAAGATTGGTTCAATGAGAATATGTACCGTCCTAAGAACTTGCTCCAAGCCATCTGCCCAAACTTGGTCCAGTTGCATGCGGTAGGTGTCGCTCGAGCTCTGGTCAGCGCCTTGGACTGCGTTGCGGCCGTGGTGGTAGGGGTCCTCCCTCTGCAGATGCCGAAAGGGAAAGGGAAATGGAAAGGGATGGAACAAATTACTTTTAGCTTCCTTCGGGGAAATATGAGAGAATTAATCAAAGATAGTGGTCTCCAGGAAAAAAAAGATAGTTACGTCCAGTGGAAAACAGGCATGGAGCTGTGCAACCTGATCTCTAGCGATGAGAGAAAAGGCTGGATCGATTGGCTCCTTCAGCTCCGAAATACTTGGATACACCGCGGCCGACAAACCGTTTTTCAGGTCTCGCCTTCCGAGCTATATGGGTCGACTGGGCTGCTACGAGACAAGGTAACTTGGCGGCTACCTAAAGATCCGGACATCCACGAAGTCTGGCGGATGGCTCAGGAAAGCCTGCTAGGCAAAGGCGAGGACTCGATGGGGTTTTGTCATCTTCTAGCAGGCGACGCTGTCTCTAGCTTTAAAGAGCTTCTTAAAAGATGCATAACCTTGATAGATACTATAGGTAAGGAGCTTTTGGAAGTCTGGGATTGGAGAAAGAATAATTGCCAAGATCAGCCGGTCAAAGAGCAGTGGCCAAATGTTGAGAGACAGAAGGACGCGATAAAGAAGGCAGGATTTCAAGGGCTTGCTCGAAACCCAATGCCGGGAAGGCCTGGGTGTTTGCGAATCAATCCGTACGATTACAAGCGATTGAAAGCCGCTGCCTTGCACGACCAGGGTTTTGCGGACGTCTGGGAGCCCTTCTTTCGCTGGCTGGCGAGTGATAACGACAGTGTGAGATAGATAATGTTGGTGCCAGTCGTTATTGCTTGGATGAGCCTGGTTGACGCAAGGCCAGCTCTATAGGCGTTAAAGCAAGCGGAAGGGATAAAGGACATGAAGATCTCCAAACAGCAGATCAAGCAGGCGGTTGAACGAGCCCTGGATGAGCTTCCGGCTGAGAAGATGGCCGAGGTATTAGACTTTGTGCTGTTTCTTCCAGGGTCCATTGGGCTGAGGAAGGAGCCCGAGGGGAGGCTGTTCCCGAGCTCTCGCCCTTGATCCTGCACACGGTGCCAGCTTCACACCTGGATCGCCTGACGGGGCTTATAGCGGGGGGCGGGGATGCCGTCGCGGACGCCGAAGGTCTCTACGATGAGAATCCCTCGGCATGCCGCGATTGATACCAGCATCCTTGTCGCCCTCGTGGACAGTCTCGACCACTGGCATCCCAGGGCCCAAGGCCTGAGATCCCGATTGAGGTCATGGGGCTTTGGCCTGGGGAGCGCCTCCGGGAAGAGTTGGTCATGGCCCATGAGGAGTTGCCGGCGAGTGCGCATGAGCACATGGTTCAGCCGCGAATGGCTTCTCTTGACGACCCAACGGTAGCGCCCCAGCTTCTCTGAGCTTTCAATCCCTCGCCGTGCGATTCTGGGCTGAATTCGCCTCCTCCACAATGCCTGTCGCTTCTTGGCTGCATCATAGGCTTTATCAGCGTGCAGCTTCTTGGGCCTCTTTCTCTAGCCGGCATCGGGGCCACTTTATCGGTTCAATGGCATCCAGGGTTACTTCCATGATGGTTGCTTCCATGATAAAAGATCTGTTCACCTTCCCCCCTGACTGGAGTCCGGGGTTTCCGGCGTCAGATGTTTTATGATGCTGCTGTCCAACGCCCCGCATCGGCGGCAGCGTGTAGCGCCGTCCGACTGATTTGCTTGTTATGCCATTATTGATGTGCCACGGGCGGAGCTCGTAGATTCGCCCGTATTTCGCTGCTGACTCCAAGTATTCCCGGCGAAGAGCCTCTCTCACGTCGTCCAATTTATAGGCATCTTCAACGCTGAGATAAGGGGACCAACCGGTATCGTCCTCTACCAGCCTGACCTCTACCTCAACCACATATTGACCTTCATGCAAATATTTTGACTTCTTTCGCTGTTTCATCGTTACCGCCACTGCGTGAATGTTTAATCCCACCGCTACGGATCCGGACGGTAGGCAGTGACCAGAACCACAGGTCTAACGACCGGACAAAGTCACGGTGGTCGGCTAGGACCGAAGAATGAAGATTAAAAATAGTGTTCATAGATCTTCCTCCAGAAACCATTGGTATGCTGCACACACCCGAATGGTGTCAGCTGACACCTGAATTGCTTGGTCTCGCGTCAGCACAATCAGAATCCGCTCAGCGCGAGGATGGGTGCGAGCTGCTGCGTCGAGTGCACGCAATTCGCGTTCGAGAACCTCTGGCTGGGTCGGGTCCGCGCATACCTGGATGAGTAGTTCCCTCTTGCTGGGGACGCGCGCGAGAAAATCTACCTCGAATCCTTCATCAGTCTTCACATAGCCCACCTCCGTCCCTCGTGAGACTAGGGCGTTCAGCACTGCTGTTTCCAAGGAACGTCCCAGGTTAGCGCGACCGCTCGTATCGAACGCATGAATCAGCCCTGGGTCAGCAGGATAGATTTTGCGCGGATTGGCATTACGCTGCCGTTCAGAGTCCGTAGCCAGCGGCACGAGCGTCAGCAAAAAGGCATCCACCAGGTATCCGAGAAGGGCGTGTACCGTGTCTTTGGAAACGGCATATCCCTGGGATTTGAGATCGCGGTAGATAGCGTGCGCACTGAGGAGCGCGGCAGGGTTGCGCAGACAAGTCCGAGTAATCGAGCGAAGGGCAGCGATCTGGCTCACCTGGTAGCGCTCGACCACATCGCGCAGAAGCAGCGTGTCCACATAACTCTGGAGCAATTGAATGCGCAGGCGCATATCCAGCCCCTGAGCCTCGGGGAAACCACCCACCTGCAGATATTCGAGCAAGCGCTTCTCGATGAGCGAGCGCTCGGCCGCACTCAGTCGGGCGACGGGTTTGGTCGGCTCCTCATTCCGGTGACGAAGGAATTCGCGGAAGCTAAAGGGGCGTAGAACCGTCTCGAATCCGCGGCCACGCAAGGAAGTATGGACCTCGCGGGAGAGAAGACGAGCTGAGGAACCAGAGACAACCACCGCGGCCTTTTCCGTGTCCATCAAGCGGCGGATGAATCGCTCCCAGCCTGCAATCACCTGTATCTCATCGAAGAACCACCACACGAGCTCGCGGCCACGGAACTGTGGGAAGGTGCGGTAGTACTCTTCCAAGAGCGCATCGAGCTGCGAAAGCGGCAGGTCCACCAGGCGATCGTCATCGAAGCTCACGTACACCGCCCGTTCTGGGGCAAGCGCTTGCTGTTGTTCCTGCTGCACTTGGCGCAAGAAGGTGGTTTTGCCGACCCGCCGCATGCCGAGCACTGCATGGACCTTGTTCTTGATGGCAGGAAGCCGCGTATCCCGCTGGGTGAGGCCTTCCAGAACCACCGGCTCGAACCCTGCAACGAGCTTTTCTTGAAGCACTGGGTGTAGTGGCATGAAGGCCATATTACTAAATTCGTGTCCTTATGAAAAGGAGATAATTCGCGAGAATTGTCCTTTTCACAAGGAGACATCCGGGCAGCGAGTGGTAAACGGCAAATGGGATTCATTGAGAGCTCATAACTCTACTAAATCTATAGATAAAATCATATTTCCCTTTGGCGGCTTACCTGCCCAATGTAGAGAAAAAACTGAATTTATCTGCAACAATCATATAAAAGACACATGGTCCTATTTGGTAGAGAAGGCTATAGAAGAAGAATCCTTCTGGAAAACAGATGGGAAGAATTGTAAACATATCTCTATGGAGGTATAATCATCCCCATCTCAACCAGAGAAAGATCTTTCCATGCCAACAGTCCAAGAACTTTCTAATGATTTGGAGAGGATTTGGGGGGAGGAAAACCAAGGAATAATAAAAATCCAGGTTGATAAGCTACCTCCAGAAATTCAAGACCAAATCTTATTAGAATATACGGAAAACAACCTTCCTCCTGACAAGTACAAAGAAGAGCTAAGAAAGTCATCAAATATATACAGAAGTATTTCAAGCATTATAAAATCGACCATCGGAGAAGATGGATATGCGCAGTTACTTGGGTTAAATCCCTTATAGAAGATTATCCAGCTTGCATGGCTCAACTAGCTTCTCCAGAGTTCCCCACTTCTTTGCCTCATAAGGCATGGAGAGAATGTCGATGAATAAAGCTTCAGTGGAGATGAACTCTTTGCCATGATTGATCTTGGAAGGGAGGGGGGTATTGGATTATGGCATGGCATGGCTCTAATCATGCAGACACTGGGAATTAAGATCTGGAGCGGGTTCCTGCATACCCTGCATGAATCCTGCATGAAGAAAATCATGCAGGCCCTGGGAATCAAGATCTGGAGCGAGTTTCCTGCATACCCTGCATACCCTGCATGATTTCATATTTTTTTCTTTTTTTTTTCTTTTTTTCTTTTTTCTTTTTCTTTTTCTTTTTTTTTTTCTCTTTTTTTTCTCTTTTTTTTTTCAAAATATATATAAAACATGCAGGGTATGCGGAAAGTATGCTAAGAAGCCTCTACAAATCTTAATTTTCGCTTCCTGCATAACGACACCCTATGCAGGCGCATGCAGGAATACCAGAGAAAAGCAAGATTTGATCAATAATTAGAGTTCCTGCATGACCTGTTTCCTCTACCCATAAGGAATTACATACATAGCTATATGTATGTTCCTGCTATACAAAGATTTATAAACAAGGTGTTAAAATTCTATGGAAAAATACATAACGACAAATTATCTCTTATCTGGAGCTCCGTTTTTAAAAACGCTGACGCTGATAGCCATTGCCATTGACGCCAGTAGGGGTGAGAATTCTCTACTAAGTTAGTAGACTATTGGGTGTGAGAAAAAAATGCTCCAGGACTCTTTTCCTGCGTGAGGATTACTTCATACATCCGATGCTAATAAAGCACCGGTAAACATATCATTCCTCCAAAAAAGAAAAAAGCCTGGAGTCTATCTAAAAACCGCGCGCTTAATGTTTAATTAGCTTCTTTCTCACTAAAATGCAAAGAAAAACTCATCTATTATCAACACTTATATTGCCATGAAATGTTATTAACTTTCCTGTTCAACCCTGTTTTGTTTTAATCATCATTTTCTTCATCAACAGAAGACGTGTTATTCACCCACACATCAGAATCATTCATCTCTTCACTATCAAAATATGAGCTCATCCATGCATTCCCATTGTTTATCCACACCGGTTCACTCCCGACGTGCCCGAACGTCATAGTGCTCCCATAGGTAGAATCATATAGCCAGACGTTTTGACTGCCCACATGTCCGTATGTGATTGGACCGATTCTGTTGAGCCAGATGTTTTGACCATCAGCTTGGCCGAATGTCATTGTTCCCACTTGGTTTAGAATCATCCCCTCGGCAGCAGAACACAAAGCACACAGAAGAATGGACAACATTAGTTTTTTCATATGATCAATGATAACTTCATTCCCTTGAAAAGCACAAGAACAAATCATCTCTTATCTTACTCTATCTTGTCTTGTCATGTCCTGTCTTTGTTTTTCTATCGCTTTGCTCTCCATTAAGTGGCTAGGTATCCTTGACGTTTTTGCGCATTGAAAGAATGCTGCAAAGGCTCTCTAGGGGTCGCCAAAAGATCCTTCGCACCCGTAACCCCGTTGCCGCCTTTAGTAGGTGGCGCTCTGCTTCTAGGAGGAGGCCTTCAGCCACACTTAAGTTTGTGAGGGCTCCTACAAACCAAATGTCCAGAAAGAGCCACTTTCTGGCTTCGTTGTTTAGCCTGTCTTTGAGAACCTTGAGGATAGCTTGCTCCACTCGTTGGTTTGCCAGATTTATCGTCTTGTGCCAGGGCTTTTGATTTTCCGGATCTTCCGCCCGGTAGGCCCAGTAGGTATTGGTCAACCTGCACAAGGTCTCGGCGCAGCGTCGTAGGTCACGATCGGGGACGTCTCGGGAGACGACGGTAAGGATAAGGGCGGTCTGGGCTACCAAGGTTTTGGCATAACCTAGCTGGCGCGTCGGTCCTGGGAGTCTGCCTAAATTGTCTAAAAAGCTGTCTACTGCCTTTCGGAAGTAGTAGACTGTGTAAGTAATGTAAAATAGCCTGTCCCTCTTGAGATTTTTGTGCACGATCTCCCACTGGTGGATTCCAATCTGCCTCAGAAGCCAGGGAAGAAATATACACCATTCGTTTAGCTCAAGTTCCATCGGGCGCCCTGGTGTACGGTTAATAACGTTAACCAAAAGAATCTGGCACTGCTGGATTTCGGTAAGAATATTATCAACTTCCATGGGAATTTACTCTAACTATAAAAAAGATCGCAATGAGATCCCCTCTACGGGGCAGCGGGTCGAAGGCCCCGCTGTAAGCAATCTCCTCTTCTTTTCCCTAGCAGCCAACCGTAAATCACTTTCTAATGGCCTTGCTTAGGGCCTCCTTGCTTAGGGCTGCAGCCATAGCAAGCCACTGTTTTATTGTGCCTTGGGAGGGCGTCTGGGGCTCAGGTTGCCTATCCGGAGAAGACGGACGAGGCCTCGCTACCGACAACTTTCCGTCTTTAAGGTTGTAAAAGATCCAGTTCTTTGAAGCATCCAACCTTCCCGCAAACTCATCTTCGTCATCGTCCACGAGAATATCTGTGCTGCAGTAGTCCGGATCTCTTATAGAATACCAGCAAACCTTTCGTTCCTCTCTCTCGTCTGCGAGAAGTGTTAGTTTGTAAATACCTTCGTAGGGTTTTAGATTGGTCCACCTGCCTTCTATGAGGATGATTTTGTCGTCCGATTCCGCTGTCTCGCTGTAAATCTCCGATTCCGATATCCTGGTGAGAATGTACTCCTTTTGGGGTCCCTTTACCTTGTCTTCTTTCGGAAAGAATTGGATTCTCTCCTGAAAATCAGAATAACCATACTCCACGATGGCCCTGTACCTTACACCGGAGACGGATCCGTGACAAAACCCGGCATCCCTCCAGTCAACGTCCTTAAATCGGATGTTTGTTTCTAACTCTTTGCCGTCATTTGTGTAGAGAACCAATCTACCCCCAGTCCACGAGCGTTGATTAAAATGCTGGCGGGCAGAAACATCTAATTCATTGATAACCTTAGTACGCAGATCCTGGAGAAAATGGTAATTGTCAAGCCGTAATTTTTGAAAATCCTCGAGCAACCTCCATGTGAAGACCGCCCGTTTTGCCCAATCGGCATCCTCGACGTCCTTAACTTGCATTGGCTCCCCCTGCGGCACACCGAGGCCCTGCAGGATCTTCCGCTTTTCCGCGAAGTATTCGTCTTCGCCCCAAGCCGAAAGCAGGGGCAATAAGGCAAAAAGAAGCGCTAGCGTTTTAATTCGGATGTGCATGTTTTTCCTTTGTTTTTTGCCCCCATTCTCCTTCTCCTCGTTTTTTTATATGATCAATGATAACTTCACTTCATTACCTTAAAAACAAGAAAAAATCATCTCTCTTGTTTGTCTTCAGCCGCCACTTTTCGTCTTTAAAGTTGTAAAAAAACCAATGCGCCTTTGGATCATCTGAGTAACCAAAAAAATAATCTTTGTCGTCATTCACAAGGACGTATACACTGCGCCCCACCGGGCATGTAAGAATAGACCAGAAAACCGACTTATGCATTCCCTTGTCCATTAAAAGGGTAGATTTCAAACAACTGCCGTCCTCAGAGATAATAGAGGTAATATAAAACATGTCGCCCCGCTCTTCTACTACATCATTAATAATGCGGTCCTTTGTGAACGTCGTTTCTTTATATGCTTTCGGAAATAACTGAACTCTCACCCGCCCTTTGGAATAGGTAAAATCCATGAAAGCCTTAAAGCTCACGTCCGACCCCTCCCATTGAACGTCCTCAAATCGCAGGGTACCGCTAACACCACCGGGATATGTTTCGTCGGGCATTTCGGGCAATACTTCCGTCCAGGAATGTTCTTTATAATGGAGACCGATCGATCCCATGAGAGTTTTTAAAGCTAAAAGTCTACAACTATCACTTCTCTTGAGGTTGTTAAATAAATTATCCACATTATACTTCACTCCTCTGGCTACCCTCGCCATGAGTTTGACAAAATTGGCCTCGTAAAAGACCCTGCCCTGGACTGGTTTCGCCTGCGAAATGCCAAGGCTCTGAAGGATCCTACTCTTTTCCTCAGAGTAGCTGTCCAGAGCCATGCCTGACAGGACGGGCAGGAAGACAAAAAGAATCGCTAGCGTTTTTAATTCGGAGGCGCATGTTTTTCCTTTGTTTTTTTTGTAAAGGAGACCCCAGAGGAAGCGGCTCGCTGTTGATCGGGAGTATCTTATATTTTTCAATGTCTCGATATTCTGGAAAAAAAGGTCTTGTGGCAAGAAAATTTTTTTTAAAAAAACAAGACATGGTGCGCCTTTCAAAAGGCGAAAAAGCCTACGGTTTTCGGCCATTTTTGTATCGTCTGCCTAATGCAGATCAAGAATGGGCGATCTGGATTGGGTGCACTTTGCCCATCCAATCTTCATTCTAAGTGTCGTAAATTTTTCGTTAACTTCGTTGCGCATTTATGCACACATATGCTAATGTAAATGCAATGCCTTCCAGAGGAAAAATCCTGTGTATCCATATAAAATGCCGGGAATGGGCTTGTCACCAGAGGAAAATTTCCCGGTCCCGGGGAGATTCGAACTCCCGACCCGCGCTTTAGGAAAGCGCTGCTCTATCCTTCTGAGCTACGGGACCACTCTCTAAAATGGAAACTGCTTTTAAAAACGATTATGAATTGTCCTCTAGCATAGAACAATTGTTCGGTGATGGCTATTTTTTTCTATTTTCTTTAGAAAGGAAAACTGTTTCATTCTTTTAAAGAATCAGCATAGCATCGCCATAGCTATAAAACCTATAGCCTTTTTTGATTGCTTCTTCATAGGCTGCTTTAAGAAGATCGGTCCCTGCAAAGGCACAGGTTAAAAGAAACAAGCTAGATTTTGGTAAATGAAAATTGGTGATTAAAGCCCCTGTCCGTTGGAATTGGAAGGGTGGAAAAATAAAAAGATCAGTCCATCCCTCTTGAGGTTCTAGGTTTTTTATCGTTTCTAAAACACGCACTACAGTGGTGCCAATGGCAACAATTCGTTGCCCCTCTTTATACATTTTTTTTAGGTTGGCATTGATGATAAAATATTCTGGTTCTAATTTCGCTGTCTTTAGCTGTTCAGAGGTAAGGGGACGAAAAGTGCCAGGACCAATATGAAGAGTAATAAAAGCGGTTTTAAACTTGCTCAGTAACCCCTTTGAAAAATGGAGTCCAGCTGTGGGCGCCGCAATCGATCCAGGGCATTGGGCAAAGACGGTCTGATAGTATTCCATATCCTGCTGTTCTATTTCGGGTCTGTTATTCTTTCTTCTCAACTTTCGGATATAAGGAGGAAGGGGAGGAAGTCCAAGGCTTTCAAGATTGGGTTCTTTATCAAATTCCAGAATATAATAGCCACCGGAAAGTTTAGAAACGATTTTTGCCTCAAGCTCACAATAGCCATCTTTTTGCGACTTTTTTAGCCAAACGATTGAACCATTCTTTAGATGTTTGGAGGGGGAGGCCATGACTTTCCATTGGTAGGGGGTTAGAGCCTCTACAAAAAGAAAGGTTGTCTTTTCATCCATTGATTTGAAAAAAGCGGGCAATACCTTCGAATTATTCAAGACCAGGAGGTCTTCTTTTGAAAGAAATTGGGGAAGATCAGAAAATTGGCAGTGATAAAAACGACCAGTTTTTCTGTCGACTACCATTAGTTTGCAATGATCCCTTTGAGGCGTTGGATCAAGGGCAATCAGTTCCTTGGGTAATGAAAATGAATACTCTTCCATTGCTTTAGTATATCAGTGAGACAAAATGAAAAAGGTTGAAAAAAAGGTGTTTTTATATAATGTTATTAGTTGATATTTCAATTGATCAAGTTTAGAAGATTATTCTTGTATAGTTTTCAAATATAGTATATCTATAGAGAAATAAATGCAATCAAGTATTTCTCGCTATCAACGGTTACCACGACATGAGGTAGTTAGCCAGTGGATTAGAAACGAAATTGATTCTGGTCGTCTGGGGATTGGGGCGCAGCTACCTTCGGAGAAAGAGCTTCAAAAGACCTTTAACATAAGCCGTATTACGGTCAGAAGGGCGCTTCAAACTTTGGAATCAGAGGGGTTGATTTATCGAAAACAAGGGCTTGGGTCTTTTGTTGCAGATTTTAGGTTACGTCATGGATTGGTCAGATTGACTGATTTTTCTGAGGATATTTCGAGCGCTGGTATTGAGCCTTCATCCAAAGTGTTATTTTATGCCCAAGAAAATGCTTCAAAGGATGTTGCCAAAGAGTTAGGTATTGAAGAACGGAGTGTTTGCGTTCGGCTTGATCGGTTACGGCTTGGTAATGGAAAACCTATCGCTTTTGATAGAACCTGGCTTCCTCTTTATTATGCCCGGCTTTTGGATGGTCGGGATTTAGAAAGAGAAACTATATATCAGATATTACAACGTGAATACAAGATTCCTGTAATCCGTGGTCGATATTTGATTGAAGCTGTGAATGCGGATAGCGAACTGGCAAGCTATTTAGAAATAAAAGAAAACCAGGCTGTTCTAGCGATTCATCGGACTTCCTTTACCGTTTCAGATCAACCCATTTATTTCCAGAAACGATTTTACCGGTGTGATCGCGTGATTTACGAACTGGAGTTAGAAAGAGATCCTTTTAAAAATTTTCATATTCCTTCGGCATTGCCTCTACGCCAATTTTCTCCGTTGTTCGTACAACCAATTAAAAATGGGCAGAGCCATAGCTAAGTGAGTGATGCTGATCTCTATGTGAGAGTCAGCTTCCTTGCAGGAAGTAAATCCTAAGAAGTTTTTTTAGGAAATATTTTTTGTTTGTAAAGAAGACATTTCCATGTGGAAGTTTTGGGGAAAAGATTGCTCGCAATTAGGGTTAATCCTCTGCCAGTATTGACTGAATGATTCTTCGTGTCTTCTGTTACGAACGAAATCCTCCAGATATTCACGAACTACCGCTGGGATGTCGTTGATATCAACCACTCTTTTCTGTAGACTGGCTAGTCTATCCCCTGCGGTAGATCCACCTACAAAAAGGGCATAGCGGTTGGGAGCCCTTCCCACAAAAGATATATCAGCATTATAGGGCCGAGAACAACCGTTGGGACAACCACTCATCCGGAAAAGAATTTCTTCTTTTTCTAATCCTAGTTCTTTTAGAATATCTTCTAGCTGATCCATGATTTTGGAAAAGACTCTTTCACTTTCTGCAAGGGCTAGCCCGCATGTTGGAAGAGCAACGCAGGCATGTGCCAGATTCCTAGCTGCAGTCTTAGTAGAGAGGGGGAAAATACGATTTTCTAAAAGAATCTTTCCTATTTTTTCTTTTTTCTCCTCGTCAATATCGCATAGAAGAATATTGGCATTAGGTGTCAGACGGATAGAGGGTTGATAATCTTCTATAATAGAGCGGAGGATACTTCGTAAGGGAAGGGAAGGAAAATCAGCTATTCGTCCATTTTCTATTCTGATTCCAAGAAAGTACTTCCCATCGCCTTGAGGATGCCATCCTAGGTTATCCGATACGGTGGTAAATGAAAAATGTTTTGGGGCTTCTGGAGAAAAAGAAAGCCGCTGGACTACCTCTAAACGGAACCAATCGATGCCTTTTTCATCAATGAGATATTTCAGTCTTGCTCTTTTGCGATCTTCCCTATTACCAAAATCTCGATGCATTGTAACAATAGCAATGGCTGTTTCCGTAAGCTTTTCTTTTGGAATATAAAACAAAGGAACAGCTAGTTTAGGGTAAGTCTTAACAACGCCATGAGTCATCCCATGACTGCCACCAACCAAAACGGTAAACCCCTCTATTGTAGTGCCTGAAACATGGGCAACGAAGCCAAGGTCCTGTGAATAAATATCGACATCATTTCTTGGAGGAATAGCAAAGCCGATTTTAAATTTCCGAGGCAGATACACCTTCCCATAGATCGGTTCTTCCTCCACTGAACTTTCTTGCGCCGATACATATTCCACTGGAATGTTATTAATCCAAATTTCAGCATAGGCTTTGCTTTTCGAAAGAAAAGTATTGCTGATAGAAAGGGCAAGTTTTTGAAGTTCATCATGCGGGCCATCTTTTATAGGAGAAGGCGGAGCCACTACATTCCTGACGATATCCCCGCAGGCACCCCAGGTATGGATGCCAGAGGCAATGATGGAAGAAATGCAGCGATGGAGCCCTCCAAAAACAACCCCATGGAGTTGAATGCCTTGCCTAGTCGTAATCCGAAGGGTTCCATTACCAACCGAATCGCTCAGTTTGTCTAAAGAAAGGTATTGAGAGGCTGTCAAAGCTCCTCCAGGACATTTGGTTCGAACCATAAAAATCCAGGCTTTATCTAGTCCAAGCTTTTTTCGTTCATTCCTTAGATCCCTGTCATCTTGTTGGTAGCAACCGTGAAATTTAAGAATCTGGTAATCTTCTTCGGAAAAATGCGTTGCTGAAGCCTTTTTTAGTGTTTCTAAAATCGCCCCACGAAGATTCCGACTCTTTTCCTTAATGGACTCTACGGGTGATGGCATAATTATATATCTCTATAGATATAATAGGAAAATATACTGTTTTTTAAAAAATGAAAGAAAAAAAAGATATTTTACTTTATAAAACTAATTTTTTGTCTAACGCCTTTTGGGGATTCCAATGAGAAGAAAAAGGGCTTGAACAGTTTCAATTTAAGTGGCTTTTTTTCACAAAGATATATATTTTGAGGATGTATCGCAAGTTAGTCAGCATTGGACCTGTCCGGACTGTGGAACCCCTCAGGACTGGTGAATGCGGCTAGCAATCTTCTGGCAGATGGATTGGCCGCTATAAGCGCTCTACGGCGAGGGCCGACCGGATGTGAAGCCTGTGGAGAGGAGGGCTCTGGCTCGAGCCGTAAGAACCGAGTGAAACCAGCATCTATGAAGCAGGAAGTCCGCTTTGAGCCTGTGTTAGTAGAAATGAGTAAGTTTGAGGGAATGGTTGAGAGGGCTTTCGATGTAGCTTGTAAGGATGAAGGATCTGGAGTTTAATCTTATTATTCAGCAGGAGGATGGCGCGCGATCAAGACAGAACATCTTGCCTCCTCGCTAACACGTGCCGCTGTACTTCCTAAGGCCCTGCCCAAAGCACCTGAATAACCACTATGTCCAAGGACAATCAGATCATAGCCATTTTCATTTGCGCAGTTAACAATTTCTAATGCAGGATGACCATATTTTTTGTAAAATTCCCTTACTTTTATTCCCCATTTATTTTCCGCTTCTTGGATGTCTTTTCTTATTTCCGAAAAAAATGACTTCTCTCCTTTTTCTTCTTCTTCGTGTTCAATCACAAGACTAATGGCATAGTAAGGAATTGGAGGAACAACCCAAATAACACCTAATTGACATCCCAAAGTTTTGGCTAAACAAAAACCTTCATCGATAGCCATTTTCCCACCTTTGGACCTGTCGTAGGCAAGTAGTATTTTTGTATACATATCCTTTTTTCTTTTCTCCTTTTTATTTTTATTTGACTTTTATTGGTTAAAAAAGAAAATTGGGAAAAAAATTTTGCTATGGCTGTTAGCTCTCTTATGCTGCCTTTGGGAACAAAGGCTCCTGAATTTTCTTTACCAGATGCAGTAAGCGGAAAAATCTTTTCTTTATCTGATTTTGATAGTTTCCCAGCCTTATTAGTGATGTTTATATGTAACCACTGCCCTTATGTAAAACATATCCAGCATCATTTGGCGCAAACGATTGCTAAATATCAAAAAGAGGGATTGGCAGCGGTGGCAATTAATTCTAACGATGTGTCAAGGTATCCCGATGATAGTCCAGAGAAGATGAAAGAAGTAGCTCTTCAAGTAGGCTACACTTTTCCTTATCTTTTCGATGAAACTCAGAAAACGGCAAAAGCGTATAAAGCAGTCTGTACACCAGATTTTTTCCTTTTCGATAAGGAGAGGAAATTAGTTTATAGGGGGCGCTACGACGATAGTAGACCAAATAGTGGAGTGGCTGTTACTGGTGCAGATCTCTCAAAAGCCATTGAAGCTACCCTTAAAGGAGAACCAGTCGATCCTGATCAAAAACCCAGTATTGGCTGCAGTCTTAAATGGAAAATTGGAAATGAACCTCCGTGGTGGAATTTCTAATACTTTCTAGTACGCATACTTCCACTCAAGCTTCTTTTATTTAAAGGGTCTTTCCTTTATGTGTGAGGTTGTTTCGATTTTTTTTCTTTTCCTGCAGTGCTTTTCCTTTTATTTCTGCAAAAGAAATTTTTGGCTTTTTATTGACTGATTGGGTCTGAACCACAGGATCTTTCTTTTTTGAATCAACAGTTTTGAGAGACTGAATGTACACTTTTCCTTTGGGAATTCTCACTATTTTGTTTTTTTCCATGTTCTCTGCACCGTGAGGATTGAGAATAGTAATTCGCACTCCTTTGGATGTCCCCATCATAAGGGCATAGGATAGATGAGGAAGAAGAAGAAAGCTCAAAAAAAAGAATGTTACAAATTTCATCCTATAAGGAAAATCTTAATAGAGAAAAAAAATTTTGGAAAGCAACAAATAGTAGGCAATCTCCACTAATAAAATATTTTTTGAGAAGGATTTAAAGTTCTCTTCTTCCTGATAAGGCATAACTTAAGGTAACGCTGTCTGCGTATTCAAGTCCGCTACCAGCAGGAAGTCCCATAGCCAGGGAGGAGACCTTAATGGCTCTCTTCTTCAAAATCTGACTAACGAATAAAGCTGTTGCTTCGGCTTCCGCATCTGTTCCAAAAGCTAGAATGACTTCTCTAGGTTTTTCTTTGTCTATCCTCTGAATGAGATGGGCGATAGGAAGGTCTTCAGGGGTATGCCCTTCTAAGGGGGAGATTTTTTTGCCTAACACATGGTAAACTCCGCGAAAGGCTCCTGTTCTTTCTATTTTTAAAACATCGACAGGATGAATGACAACGCAATAATATAGAAGATCCCTGGATGGATCCTGGCAGATTTGGCAAAGAGGCTCTTCACTATAAAAACCGCATCGAGAACAGAGTGTGATTTTTGTTTCGAGCTCCTTTAAAGAAGCAACAAGCCTTTGTTTTGTTCCTTTATTTTCTTCTAGAAGATAAAGGATAATTCTTTCAGCTGAGCGTGGACCAACAGCAGGCAACTCCTTTAAGGCTTCAATAAGGTTTCGAATTACAGGAGGAAAGTCGATCATCTCTTTTAGTTCTTGGTCTTAGAACATCCCAGGAATGCCCAAGCCACTCCCTAACTTTTGAAATTGTGCTTGAGAAGCTTCTTTGGCCTTTTCTTGAGCAGCCTGAACAGCGACAACGATGAGATCTTCGATCATTTCACTATCTTTCGTTTCTAACAGGCTAGGATCGATGGCAATTTTGACCAGAACCCCTTCGCCATTGACGGTTGCTTTGACTTTGGACCCTCCACTTTCTCCTTCAAAACTCAGAGAGGCCAATTGTTCCTGAATTTTTTTTGCTTCTTCCTGCAGCTTTTGGGCTTGTTTCACTATCTTATTAATATTCACGGTCCCTCTTCTTTATTTCGTTTTTCTATTCTCAGGATCTTCCCTTTAAAAAGCTCTAAGGCTTCTTTTATTAAAGGATCATTTTTGAGACTTGATTCGTCAATCGAGAAATTATCTGTCTGTTTTTTTTCTTCATGGGTATTATTGGCATAGCCCTTATTTTTGTTTTTGGAAGATGATTCAGATTTGGTCAGTGCTGTTGTAGCTTTGATATGAAGTGGGAGAAAAACAAGTTTTTTATCAAACACTTTTTTGACTTCCAGATTAAGTGATGGGTAAAAAGGAGCAATCCGCTTTACGAATTCAGTTGGTTCCATAGAATGGTTGATCCTGAGCTCTTCGGCGCCAAGTTCGTAAAAGTGAAGATGCTTTGCAATCTCCTTGAATGCCGGATTAGATGTGGAGAATGATTCGACAACAAAAGCCCATTTTTGGGCGAATGAATCACTAGATGGAAGGGGTTCTCTAGGATCTTCTTTTTTATCCGCTACAGAAATTAAAGAGGTATTATCGGCTTGGCTTTTTGCACTTTCTGAAGCCTTTTCTTTAGGTAAAGAGGAGATAGCTTCGAAGGAGGTCTCTTCAATCGGTTTGTCTTCTTTTTTGGCAGAAGGCAAGGGGAAGATCTTTTCTTCGGAGAGGTTCCCTTCGCTTCGAGACAATCTGGCTAAGAGTTCTTCTAGCTCTACTTTTTCTTTTAGCTGGGAGAGTTCGAGGATGGCAATTTCAAAAAGGACTTCTTTATGGAGTGCATAACGCAGCTTGTTTTCCCAACTGTCCATCGCTTCAAGAAGATCGATTACCAAGGAAAGAGAAAGATGGTTTGATGCTTCTCTAATCAATTCTAACTCCTCAGCGTCAAGCTGGCCTTTAAGAGTCGTAATCGAAGCCTTAAAAAGAGCGACGTGATGTAAAAGATTACGGAATTCACGAGCCAACAATATTGGATCTTTGCCAGATTCCAAAAGCATATGCACTTTTTTCAATGCTTCTAGAGACTGCCCACTAGCTATATCCCTAAGTATTCCACACAATGGCTCCAATCCAACGATGCCAAACATTTCCTGAACAGAAGCGAGGTCAATTCGTTCTCCATAAAAACTTATAAGCTGATCTAAAGCGACTTCTGCATCGCGTAGTGCTCCTTCGCTGATATCAGCAATGATTTCAAGAGCTTTGCGATCGGCATCGATATGTTCATAGGAACAGATTTTTTGGAGATGATCGGCTATAAGCTTTCGGGGAATACGTTTAAAATGAAAGCGCTGGCATCGAGAAATAACCGTTGTGGGGATTTTATGGGGTTCGGTTGTTGCGAAAATAAATTTTACATGCTGTGGTGGCTCTTCTAGAATCTTTAAAAGGGCATTGAAGGCCGCTTGAGTCAGCATATGCACTTCGTCTATGATATATATTTTATAGCGTGATTGAACAGGCAGTGTTTTAGCCGCTTCCCGCAGATCTCTTACCTGCTCAACCCCGTTATTGGAAGCCCCATCAATTTCAATGCAATCAAAGGATCTACCCGCATCAATGTCGAGGCAAATCGGGTCATTGGGATCGAAATCAGCGTTTGGTCCATCTGTACAATTCAGTGATTTAGCAAGGATTCTTGCAAGGGTGGTTTTCCCAGTGCCTCTCGGCCCAGAAAAAAGATAAGCATGAGCGACTCGTTGTAGTCGAATCGCATTTTTCAATGTCCTAACCACATGATCCTGGCCAACGACTTCTGAAAAAACTTTAGGCCGGTATTTTCTACTAAAAACTTGGTACATGCATCCAAAAGGCCAAGGACAGTAACAGATAAGGTCAAGTTACCGTTGCTTCCTTTCGGACCTGGCGGGGTTAGCCTGCCTGTATCTTTACTGTCCTTGGTAAATAAATAGTAATCGAACTTTCTCTTCGTGTAAAAGAACAAAATACAAATAAAAAAAATAGTAGCTATAAGGACAATCCAAGACTCCGTTAAAAGAATGAGGGAGTCTAAAGAACTCGTTTTTTCAATTCTTCTCTCCTCTACCTTTATGGCTCTTTTTCAGAAGCTGGAGTTTGAGGCTGACTGGCTGGAGCCTGAGGCTGAGCTTGTTGTTCTAGATTATTTTCTAGACTTTCAGCTTTCTGTTTTGCTTCTTTTTCAACAGCGTCTGCCTCTTTTTTTACTTCCTGCTGTATAGCCTGTTCGGGAGCAGGAGCTTTTGTTTGTTCTTGTTCTCCAGGCTTAGAAGAAGCTGCTGGACTACTTTCTTCCTTCTGCTTTGGTGCAGAAAACTCTGGAGAAGGCAGTGCTGGCTCCTGAGAAGAGGATTCTTGTGAGGCGGTGGCTTCTTCCTTTTTTTTATCGGGGTTTGCATCTCCGCTTTTAGGAGAAGGGTTGCAGCCGATTAAAAAAGAAAACAATAGGAAGGGAAAGAAGAGTTTTTTCCAGTTTGAAATATAACCATAACATTTCGAATAATTTTTCAATTTATGCATGTGAAAACCTATTTTCGGGTTAAATTTGGCATACATTAAACAAAACTTGTTATTAAGATGTCAACTCAAGAGGAATGCATTGGAAAAAAAATGTTATTTATCAAATGGCAATGGGAACCTACTGGTTAGTTCTAAGACCGATTGTCTTATTTTTTCTAGCCTCTTAGGATCTTTTCTATACGTTAGCGCCTGATGAATCCATTCAGCAATATCAAACATCTCATTTTCCTTCATTCCACGTGTAGTGACCGCGGGCGAACCTATGCGGATCCCTCCTCCCTGGTAGGGAGGAACCGTATCAAAAGGAATTGTGTTTTTGTTCACTGTAATCCCGACGGAATCTAGAATATCCTGAGCCTCTTTTCCAGTGATACCAACAGGTCTAAGATCTACAAGAATAAGATGGTTTTCTGTTCCGCCAGAGACAAGCCGGTATCCATTTTTTTTCAACCCCTCGGCTAAGGCTTTTGCATTTTTGATCACCTGTTTTTGATATTCGATAAAAGACTCTTGCAAAGCTTCATGAAAGCAAACGGCTTTTGCAGCGATCACATGAACTAAAGGACCACCTTGAATACCTGGAAAGACTTGGCTGTCAATTTCTTTCCCATACTGGGCTTTGGCAAAGATAACTCCACCTCGTGGCCCTCGCAAAGTTTTATGCGTGGTCGTAGTGACAAAGTCTGCATAAGGTATCGGGGAAGGATGTAGTCCAGTGGCCACAAGCCCTGCTATATGCGCCATATCAACCATGAGGTAAGCTCCAACGCTGTCTGCAATACTTTTAAGCCTTAGAAAATCTATTATCACCGGATAAGCGGAAGCTCCAGCGATGAGCATCTTTGGCTTGTGTTCTCTAACGGCAGCTTCCAGGCTATCATAATCGATTCTTTCATCTTTTGGACTAACACCGTAATGGAAAACGTGGAAAAATTTCCCTGAAAAATTCATCTTAAACCCATGTGTCAAATGTCCACCGTGGCTAAGATCCATGCTCATGATGGTATCAAAGGGTTTAAGCATAGCAAAATAGACAGCCATGTTTGCTTGAGACCCTGAATGGGGCTGAACATTGACGTATTCGGCTTTGAAAAGCTCCTTAGCTCTTTCTATAGCAAGGGATTCAATTTCATCAACATTTTCACAGCCGCCATACCATCTTCTTCCTGGATAGCCTTCGGCATACTTGTTCGTGAGGCAGCTGCCTTGAGCTTCCATGACGGCAGGACTTGTAAAGTTTTCAGAAGCAATGAGTTCGAGGTTTTGCTTTTGTCTTTGTGCTTCCTTTTTTATAAGGAAGTAAATTTTTGGATCATTTTGAGCTAAGGCTGATTCGAAATGGGGATGTTGACTATGCATAGGCTGTTGTAGGGAAGATTCTAAAGGTTCATAACGTTCATGGTTAGCTGGCTTTTCAATAAAGCCATCTATCCAAGTTTTTAAAATTTGGGGAAGATCGGCTATTTTGACATACTGACTTCCCAGACACAATACGTTACAATTTAATTCTTTTTTTGCCACCAGAATATCCGAAAGGGCAGTGGCTCGGACAGCTCGGAGCTGAGGAAATTTGTTGGCTGCAATCTCTACATCAATTCCATTTTTTGAAAAAAGAATGCTGGTATCAAAGTTTCCTTCTAAGAGCTCCACAGCTATCCTCTCAACCATTTCTACTATGTCGAGAGGATCAGTAGGGACAATCTCTTCAAAGGGGATCTGCCACTTTTCAAGAATTTCCTTGGCAGCATTTTTGAGTTCAACCCCATAAAAATTGGAGCCGAGAAGGACACGAAGCCTGCTTTTATCTTTGGTTTCGGTGGCGGAACCAGAGGCATTGGAGGAAGAAGCTTCGCTCAAAACAAAAGACAGAATTTTTGGCATAACCTGCCTCATTTGGTCCCGACAGAGTTTATATAGTTCAATGGAACCACCTATAGGATCAGGAATTTCCCTGGCCATTATGGGGAGATCGTTTGCAAATTCCAAAAGAAGAAATGTTTTTTCCCCAGCCTCTGGATAGAGAAGTAGTAGAGAGTCTAGATGAGAATAGCTCATGCAGAAAATAAAATCTGCCTTTCTAATTAATTCTGAGTTGACTGGCTTACTTCGAATATGAGAAATGTCGATGCCTATTTCGGCCATGACCTCTATAGCATGAGCACTTGGCGGCAGTCCGCTAATGGCTCCTATGCCTGCGGAATCCACTTGAATGTCCTTATTTCCACGGATCAAAGATTCAAAAAGGCCTTTAGCCATTGGGCTTCTGCAAATATTACCAGTACAAACAAACAAAATATTTTTCATCCCACGATCTTTTCTAAGCCTCTTTCTTTAATATCTTTTTTACATGTTTAGATTTTTTAGCCAAAAAAAATTTTCATCGCTTTGACAACATGGAAAAAGCGGAATGGAAAAGCGGAGAGTATTTTTCAGAAATAGACAATGTATAGAAGAATCTCCCTTACTCTTTGATGAAACGAAAATTTCACTTTCAATCAAAGAAACACTGATAATTAAAAATTTCAAGAAACTTTCTTTTGAGAAAAATGAAAAATAAGCTTCAAAAGAACAATTCTTGGAAAGAATGAAATTTATGTTCCTTTTCCATTATGAGCGAAGAAGTTTGCTATGGATTGCACCAGGTTCAGTAGTCTAGTCCATTTAATAATATCTTCTTCTTTTGAAAAGGAACCATGGCAATCAGACCAAAAAATAAAGCAGCTCTTTTAGAGAAGATCTAAGATCTTTTCTGTGGATTATTTTATCGATGAGGCCTTTTTCCAACAGGAATTCAGATGTTTGAAAACCCTGCGGCAGCTCCTGCTGCGTTGTCTCTTTGATCACTCTACTGCCTGCAAAACCGATCATTGCTTTGGGTTCAGCAATAATAATATCTCCTAGGGAAGCGAAACTAGCAGTAACTCCGGCCATTGTAGGATTGGTCAATATGGAGATGTAGGGAATGCCCGCCTGAGAAAGCCTTTGAAGAGCCGCAGAGGTCTTAGCCATCTGCATAAGGCTTATCATTCCCTCATACATTCGGGCCCCACCTGATGCGGATATGATAATAAGAGGTATTCTTTCTGACAGGGATCTTTCAATCGTTCGGGTTATTTTTTCCCCTACCACACTGCCCATACTTCCACCAAGGAAGTTAAAATCCATCACACTTATAAAAACTGGAATAGAGCCGATGGTGCACTTTCCGCAAACCACCGCTTCGTTAAGACCCGTTTTTTCCTGATAGTAACGGAGTCTTTCTTCGTAGCTTTTTTCACCGCTGAATCCAAGGACATCAACAGAAAGGAGATTGTGATCATATTCAACAAAGCTTTGTGGATCAGCAAGGAAGGAGATACGTTCCATGGCTTGAAGAGGAAAATGATGCTGACAATACTGACAGACTGATTGGTTCAACTGAAGTTCCTTATTATAAAGGAAACGGGAACAAGAAGGGCACTTTGTCCATAGCCCTTCTGGTATATCAAGCACTTTGTCTCCCGACGGAATTTGTGGTTTGTCTTTGTTGATCACAGTTTTTCAAGCTCCTTCTTAGTTTCTAGCGAGAGGGTCAAAACTGCTATTTCCTTAGCTCTGCCTCTTTTATCAAGACTTCAGCACATATTTCAACGGTTGCTCCTGTGGGCATTATTACGTCTAAATTAACAAGTTCTTAGCCGATAAGTCAAAGCCCCTTTTCAGTCTAAAGCTATCCCTTGTGTTGGCACTTTTCTCTACTTTTTTTCTTTCATGTTTCTTCTTCTTTCTTATGCTCAATCAACCTACTCTCTCTTAAATATCGATGTAAGTGAATAGGATTTTATTTGTTCTTATTGACTAGGTGCTTGAACAGTTTCAATTTAAGTCGCACTTTCTTAGGCAAAGATATATATTTTGAGCATGTCTTGCAAGCTTGTCAGCATTCAAGAGGCCGCCGAGTTCCTGGAGGTTGCGCCTCAAGTGCTGCGGTGATGCGAGCGCGAGGGCAAGTTTGTTCTGATGAACGCACAGCTGGGGGAGACAGTGTCGCTACGCCCTTGCGCAACTTCGGTTAGATCAATTTTACGCGCCGGAGGCAGCACCTCGCACCATCGCCTACGTCAGTGTGTTCAGCATCGAGTAGAAAGATGAGCTGGAGCTGCAAAAGCAGCTTCTTGCACTCTACTGCGCCCGACAAGGTTGTATGTTCGAAGTCATTGCCGACCTGGGCTCTAGGAAGAACTACCACAAGAAAGGCTTAAAGCGGCTGCTGGATGTGATCATCAACAGGCAGGTCGGCCGCTTGGTCATTCCCCACAAAGACCAGCTGAAGGACTTTGGCGCGGAACTGGAGTTTGTTATTTGCGAGGCCAAGGGTGTCGAGGTTGTGATCCTCACCCAGGATGAGGAGACGACCTTCGAGGAAGATTTGGCCAAGGTGGTGCTGGAGAGCATCTTTGTGTTCAGCGCCCGGCTGAAGTACAGCCGCTCAGGCAAGACCCAGAAGCTGCTTACTGGCGTAGAAAAAAACCATGGAGGAATCCTAGCTATGATCGTTGCCCACAAAATCGCGCTTGACCCAAACCATAAGCAGGCCACCTACTTTGCCAAAACGGCGAGGACCGCGTGGTTTGCCTACAACTGGTCGCTGGCCCAGTGGCAGAGGCCATATAAGGCCATGGGATGCCGACGCCTGTCTACACAAGCCCTCGCGGTGCTCTTTGCGCCGTCAGTTCAACGCCATGAAAGGCAAGCATTTCCCGTGGATGCTCAAAGGCAGCAAGAACGCGCCACAGATGGCCATCATCCAGCTGGGAGAGGCCTTCAAGAACTTCTTGGCGGGGCATGCCAAGTATCCAAAGTTCAGAGAGAAAGGCGTGCCTGATCGTTTTACTCTGACCAATGACCAGTTTTCCCACGATGGCCGACGCATTCGCATTCCAAAACTGAGTTAGGTACGGATGCGGGAGGCGTTGCGTTTTACGGGCAAGCTCATCTCCGCTACCGTCTCCCGGGTGGCGGACCGGTGGGGTTTGTCAGCATCACCGTCACT
>OGCG01000349.1_pt1 | contig 29777 bp, 42 predicted proteins | sample 1570061 | NCBI WGS metagenome assembly OGCG01 (sample SAMN06268698, study PRJEB24515) | hot springs metagenome | isolation source: Joseph's Coat, Yellowstone National Park, Washington, USA | place: USA:Joseph's Coat, Yellowstone National Park, Washington, USA
AACGTAGCTGTAGGTAAATTTATGGAGATAGATCCATTGTTTTTGGATTACTTAAGAAGATATGAATTAGATAACTCAGAAGTTGTTAAAAAGGTAGCAGAAACTGGGACGGTAGCCGAAAATCCATTTATGCCTTCTACTATAAGGAAATTATTTAGGACAGCTCATGAGGTATCTCCGGAATTTCACGTCTTGCATCAGGCAGCGTGGCAACAATGGAATGATTCTGGAACTTCAAAAACAATAAATCTTAGGACAGAAGAACCACCAGAAACTGTAGAGAAGGTATATATGATAGCATGGAAACTAGGAATAAAAGGGATAACGATCTATAGGGATAAATCAAAATCACAACAAGTAATATATTTTGGGATAAAAAAGGAAAGGGAGGATAGGGAGAAGAAAAAGGTAGATTTACCAAACACGTTTCGTATCAATAAGGGTTTTGTTGAGGTAGGAGAAAACTATTCCGGAGGATGTAGAACGTGTGAAATGTAACGTCTTTTTTCTTTTTGAAGGTATATAGATGATCTACGTGAGTTATTACATAAGAGTTAAAACTAATGTATATTATTAGTTATTATGCAAGAATTCGCCGGTAGTCGTCAGTACCATGACGAAAAATTATTGGAGAATTTACGTGATTTAAACATTCCGTTTGATGTTATATACATAGGTAAGGCAACAATAATTTATCTTATGACAAAGGATGAAAATTCTTATAAACGTGTTGTAAATATTGTAAGAAACCAAAAGTTACACAATACCTATGTTTATTATGATACAGGTCTTACAGCAAACAAAATATACGATAAATTTAATTGTGTTTTTACTAAAGGTAGTATCAATTACGTTGTCTGTAATTGTGATTCAGATTATTACTATTTTATTAAAGCGTTGTTGTATATGTCAAAAGGTGTTAAGGCGGAAAAGTATTCTGTTATCGTTATTAGCCAGTGAACCAGGATAAACAAAATATTATTATATCGTTTAAAACAAAATATAATTGTCATGGAACGTTCTGTTACGGTAAAATTAGATGACGCGTTATATGAAGAGGTCAAAGGTTACGCTCACAAGATGGATATAAGTATCTCAGAATTTGTTAGACGTAGTATACAGTATTATGTTAAAGATTTGTTATCACACGATGATTACACAATGAAGGTAAAGGTTATTAAAGGAGATAGTATAAAAAGTAGATGATGAATGATACAAATTCAATAATAACGATTGTTGTACATGCTATCGTACTCGTATTGATGTTAATAATCACAGCTAGTAATACGTCCTTGTTAAATAATAATACCTGGGACGCTATTCTTTACATCGCTATTGTTTCTCTTTTTGGTCATACGTCATTTCTTGCAGGGAAGAGTAATCCTTCGAAGGGTTGAATTCCAACTTTATACCATATTGTCCTTGTATACACTTTAATCCGTAGTACAATAACGTATAGGTATTACCTAAGTTGTATTGTAGTATTAATAATCTTATTTTCCTTATAATATTGTTGTTACATTTTATCGTATGTACAGGATCATAATTATGAGTCTTTTTTGTTTGTACATTATATATGTTCAAAAAAGGTAACGTTCTTGTTTCCAAGCATCTTATACAGGATTCTATAAATATACTGCTATCCGTCAATCCTGTTAATCTTTGTGTCGCTCTAAATTCCCTCATAAATTCAGAAGGTGATCTAAAATTCAAAGATTTTGAATTATTCATTTGGTTATTTTTTGTTAGAAACATTATAATTTGTTTGGCTATTACAAAAGAACATGTTTTATCATTATGTTATTTTTTAACAACATGTAAGGGTATACAAACATAAGGTATTTTAAATGTAGTGTACGACTAATGTTTAGTGGTATAATGAGTAGTTCTCCAGATGTAGGACCATTAGTCCTATCTGCATCTAGTCTAGCTTTAGGTAAACAATTTAGTGATAAGGAAATACAAATATTTACTAGGGATCTAGCAACCTTAGCAGAGATGCCTGCATTACAAAGGGATTTAGGTGATATTTTATTAAAGTATAGTGAAGTTTTACTAACCCTTGCGGAGGAGGCTAACGCACAATTAGCACCACAATCTGAATTTGCAGGTTTAGCTGCTACCTCTTCATCACAAATCGGTATGCAACTTATAAGGGCAGTCACTGTAATGAATCCTAACATTACTAACCCTGCCAATGAGAATTTATCATGGTATAGGACTTTTACTACTAAAGGATGGCAAACAATATTTAACGTAAATACCGGACAAACAGGGTTGGCAAACGGTGGTGCTACACAATTACAAAATACTGTTGTACTTGCAGTATTAGGTATGATTGATACCTTACCTCCTAAGGTAGGGGAATATCAAGTAAAGGTAGAAAACACAACCTATATGGTAGAAACTGCTGAGTATTTACCTATGAGTAATGTGTACTATTACAAATTCCCAGGTGCAGTTTACGTAGGTGTAAACACCAATATGACCGTATATGGTAACGTACTCACAACAGGTCCTAGCAATTTGCAGTTATTCGGATTAACATTTGCTAAAGGTTCATATCTGTTACAGCAAACATAAGGCGGTATAAATGAGCGTTCCTTACAGCATTAATCAAGGTAATTTGCGATTATCTATAGAGAGTTATAATGATATTTATTATGTTTCGGGACAAGGAGGAATAATCATATATTCGCAAAAGTTACAATCCGTTACTGCAGCCGGTGTTATTGGGGCATATAGCGATAATGCTACCGTAGCGTATAATGTTAGTGTTGTAAACGTTAATCTTGAAACAGGTACGGTAGGTACGCAATTACCACAAACAAACGGTATACAGATATTCGTACAACAAATCGTAGGAGGATCTGTAACCGAGGCACCTACAGGTACGATATCAGGTGTAATAACATTAATAGAGGAAGGTAACTAATAGTATGTGAGTGATATGATACATTTGGAAAGTTACCTTTTAAAACCAAGCGATAAATTTTTTCTTGTATTTCCTCAAGGTTATGTCCCACTACAGGTCGTCGATACTGATATACCTTTTGAATTCATTTATGACCCAATAACGGAAGGTGCTTTAACATCTCCTCTTCCTGCAAGTCCACAAGGCAATGGTATTACAGGTTTAACCATACAAAGTGACGTTTTATTTGGTTCAAAATATATAACCGGTAATCCTAACAACGTACTAAAAGTAGATAAAACAGATAACATGTATCAAATATTTTTCGGTGTTGCTCCTAGTTATACCAGGGTGTACCTATACGAACCTGCTAACGTAGCACAGGGTAGGTTGGACGTTGCTGCGTGGAATTCTACGTACAATCAGTTTGGTTTTATAGATGGTTATACTAGTCCGTTCAATTCCCCTAGTCCTTATGCACAATTAGCGATACCGTATGGCATGGAGGTAGCTTTCGGTCTGGTTAATCCTACTACAGTACCTATAGCACCGTTGTTCAAATTCATCGTTAACAGGATGGTTGTTAGTAAAATTACTAATGAAAATATTGTTTATGACATGTTTATTAGTAATAATACAAAAAGATTAATTGTAGGCGGAGCGTCGTCGTACACAATTAACGATAACAATACGTATGGTGTAACACCCATACCTCCACAAAGTATATTGAACGCTAGTAAGGATGATGCATTAAACATCATAAAGGGTGATATAAATGGATGATGAGGTACAGGTCTACGATATAATATACAGTAATTCGTTGGTAGGTACTGTCCTTTCAACAGTAACTTCTACTATGGCAAATCAATCTGTAATTGTACAAAAACTACAAGTTAGTTTGGATTCTGATGCAGGTTTAGCTACAGTAACTGTAAAATTATTGAGTGGTACCATTACAGTACAAGAAGTAACAGTGACACCTTCATCTCCTACTTACGTAGAACAACATGATAGTGGTGTCCTTAGAATAGGTCCTAATAGCTCTTTAGTGTTAGTTACAGAAGGAGGAACGAGTAGCGTAACGATAGGATACTATTTTGTATATGGTAGGGTTTCCACAACATGATTTATAAGTAAATATTTTTTTACTATTATTAATGAAGTGGATAGCATATAATGGTTCTCTAAAAATAGATAATAATATACCTATGATGAAATCTACAGATACGTCTAGCCTTAACATACAGTTTGACGACGGATTAGATTTTCTGAATTTTATAAATTCGTTTATTGTACCTGTAGCAAAGAAATACGGCTATGATGTCACGTTAAAAAAAGATGGTGAGGTTGTTCCTGCAAAAATCGTTCCTGCTAAAACAAGTTAAATACTTTTTTAAAATCACTTATTGCCCTATTTATGTTGTATTTTTTGTATATTTTTGCACCATATTTATATGATTTTTCCCCTAAAGATAATATTTTGTCTATAGTGTCATTTACGTCTGGTATCATATAAACTCCTGTCGTGTCTGGATATCCTATGTTTGTTTTAACAAAGTAAGCGTAAGGGTGTAGTAATTCTCTATGTACGGGTATATCACTCGCAATAACAGGTATGTTGTACGATAACGCTTCTAAAGCAGGCATATCTATTCCTTCCAACGAACTCAACGTTACATAAGCGTAAGCATGTGTATATATGTATGCCATTTCATTCTCAGTAAAGCCGTAACCTTTTATGTACGTTTGTGGTAGATATACTCTATCGTATAATGCGTATTTCTCTATAATGCTATCTAATATGTATGCACCATTAGCACTTAGCATTACCATTTTGTATTCTTCTGGTAATTTACTCAATACGTGTAATAGTAATGCGTGATTCTTCCTTCTGTCGTCATTTACACCTATGAACAACAGGTATTTTTCTGGTAATTTTTCCACCTTAGTAGGCTCTACAGGTCTAGGTATCCACGGGTAAATCGTCGTGATAAGATTTATAGGCATACCAGACCTAATCATCATTTTTCTTCCCCATTCTGTAGGTACTGCGACGTAGTCGTAATTTTCCGCTATAGCTTGCATAGTTTTACTATCGTAATAATCGTACATCATCATTAGGTAACCAACAACAAACGTGTTTTTCTTTATATCCTTAAAGGTGTAAGGGTATTTGAAGTAGTTTGTGTGTACTACAGGATCCCTAATGTGTATAAGGATGTCAGGTTTGTAATCGTTTATAGCCTTATCTATTAGTACCTGTGATACCCCACTATACACCTTAACCTTCTTGTTCATAAAAACGTAGTATAATGGTTCTCCTTGATGTTGGAATGAAAGGTAAGAGACATCGTAGTCATGCGAAATTAAACCATTCGTTAAAAGTCTTCCTAATTTACCATAACCTGTGTTAAAATTAGGTCCATCAGACGCAATCATTACCTTTTCTTTCATGAGGATTTTACGTTGTGTCTGATTAAAAAGATTACTTGTACGTCTACCAACGGTTGTTACAAAAAGTTATTAACTTTTTATTAGATTTTGAATATATGTATGGTGTTTTTGGTGTATATTTTGTTGAGAAAATAAATGAGAACAAAGCAGAAAAATTGTCACGAGTATTTGTAAATAGTTTTGATAACGGTAAGAAAATATGGGGACTATTTTCTATATCAAGGGAAGGTAAGGTCTACAATATGAAAGGTCAGGAAGTTCCTGATGTATATATTGTTAAAGATTTCCTAATACGTTCTAATCCTAAGATCATTATTGGTAACAATTCTACAATGTTAAGGATGAAACACTGTAAGGGGGATACACTAGATACAATTCCTCCTTACTACTATCAAGATTGGATAATATCCTACTTTGGTAGAGATCCAAATTATAAGATGTTAGGTAATAAGTACGGTGTTGTATTGAAGGATAAATTGCACGTTACCGTACTACCATTAGCGTTTGATAATATAGGTTCCTATACGGGTATAGCGAAAATGTTACGTGAGGAATTCAAAACCCCTTATGTTTTACTTTTTACTAACGTTAAAGACGATAAACTGTGTGTATATACCATTAACAAACATGTATACATACATAGGGATATTACAAATCGTTACTATGTTGTTACATCGTTAAAGAAGTATTACAACAATAAGAAGGGGGATAACATTAAGACGAGGTATGTAAAGAATTCTACTTTGTTATGTATGAATACAGACGGAATAGAAGAATACAATTCGTGATGATAAAGAATATAAAAACAGTTCACAAATTTTTGTTTGTTGTAAATATGTATGTTAGGGAACAAGAACAAATGTCTTACCTAAGTACAATACCAAGGTATTATGTTAGGTTTACTACATATGGTTATTACAAAGGACAAATAATTACCATAAATGATAAGATAAAAGCAAAAATTGTAAAAGTTATAAATATTAATAATGGCGATGATCTGAAGTTATTGGATAAGTATGTACGATATAGCGGTTACAATAAGGTCTCGGAATGGTTACGGTATGTCAATAAAAAGTATCATGGTAGGATACCACGTAAGCTTGTCTTTGTCGAGTTATTATGGTAATCAATACACGTATTTTTCTCTTAGATTGTAGTAGGCGTAGACAAAATCTTTATAAAATAATCTACATGTATTTGAATGTATGAAGATTGGTATAACGGGTGTTACAGGATTTATAGGGTCTAAGCTGGCGTCACGTCTTGTTATGTTAGGTTATGATGTTATAGGATTTGTAAGAACGGATAAATTTGTTAAGAATAGAGTAGACGGGGTAAAGTACGTTTCCGTAGATCTATCTTCAAACACTATACCAAATGACGTTAACGTTGACGTTTTGGTGAATCTAGCCAGCATTACCCCTGTAAGGTATAGCTATACTGAATCGTCTACTTATTTTAATAATAACGTAACTATCGTTTCACACGTTCTCGATTACATACAACATCATAGTGATACGTTATTGTTACATGCAAGTACCGCCGAAGTATATCCTTATGCTACACAAAAAGGGTATAAAGATACTTACCCTATTAATGGTAAACACGATTTTGTGTATCCAAAAACGGGGGAACAACCTATCGTAAAATACAGTGAAAAAGATGTAGATATAACGAATATGTCTTCTCCTTATGCTATTACGAAGGTAATACAAGAAATGTTAATACACAATTATTATATTGGTAAGGTTCCTAATTACCTAGTTTATAGGACAACTAATACTTATCATCGTGATATACGTAATTTACCAGACGAGGCTAAAGGGTACTTCATAGAAAAAACGGTGTTGTCAATGTTATGTAACAAAGAAAAGATAGAGTATTATGGATTCCCTAGTTCTACCAGACAATGGATACACTATATAGATCACGTATCAATGTATGAATATGCAATAGAGAAATATGAGGAAATAAAAGATTTACCATATCACGTAATTAACGTTGCAAAGGAAGGTATTGAATCATTATCGGATATTGTAAACTATGTTAAGGATTACACAAGATGGTCAGGAGAAATTGTGTGGGGTATACATCCTAGACCTGTAGATCCTAACCACCTATTGTTGAATACTGATAGGTTAAAGGAGTTTTACAGTACTAAAAAGTTCATTCCTTTAAATGAAGGGTTACGTTTAATGATTGAAGATTATAAGCCTTATGTGGAGGAAAATAAGAATGAAGTATGCAGTAATATCGACAATTGAGGAGAAAACTCCTCCTTTACATTATGGTGGTGTAGAAAGGTTAGCGTACGATTTGGGTAAGGGATTAAATGCAGATATATTTGGCATACCTCGTACAAATGACGTTAAAACTTATGATGAAATAACTACGAATTATGATGTTATGTTTGATTTTACTCATATGAAATATTTTCAAAATTTAGATACTTTAGTGTTAGGTGTACCTTTTCACCCTGATCGTGCTAGTATACGTTTTAACATGTATACAACTAAGATCCTTACAAAGTATTATCCTTACAAAGGTATTGTTATATATCCTGGTATTACTTATATTGATAGACCTAATAACGACGAAGGATATCTTTTGTTTTTAGGTAGATTTAGCGAGTTTAAAAGACCACATATTGCAATAGAAGTTGCAAAGAAATTGAATAAACGTATAATTGTTGCAGGTCATGTAGGTAGGTTTTCAGATTCGTATTATTCTACACATATTATTAGGAAATATAGTGATTCTGCTAAATTTGAGATAAATATAGATGATAACGAGAAATACGAGTTGTTGTCACATGCTACAGTCTTAATTATGCCTAGTGATTGGAGGGTTTTAAAAAGTATAGAAAGTTTAGGTATTGTCGCAATGGAGGCTATGGTTTCAGGATGTCCTGTGATAACTAGTGGCGAAGGTACTGCAGAATTATTGTCTTTCGGTAAAGACGTCGTGGAAGGAGAATTAATGGAAGGAGGAGTATATTGTGAAAAGGATAACATAGATTGTTTTGTTAATGCAGTAGATAAAATCACCAAAATAGACCGTAAAGGACTAAGGAGTAAGGCTAGGGAATTCTTTAGTGTGAAACGTTGGGTAAAGGACGTTGATAAAGGTATAAGTAAGGTGATAAAAAATGAATGAAATTAATACAACAATAGTTGTAGCCACGTTGCTACGCCCATCACTTTACACAACCATGTCATATATCAGACAATATACTAATGCTGAGGTAATACCATATTACGATCCTAAAGTAAATGAGTATGTTGTAAGGAATATTGTCGCAGATAATGTTACGACACCTTATATTTCGTTTATCGATGATGATGCATATCCTAATCCAGATTGGTATAAATGGTTGTTAAAGGATATGCATAAAGGTTATGATATTATTACAGGTTATGTTTACAGTAACGGTATGTTGTTTGGACAAAAGTATCATGGCATAGGAACGAATCTTACAATAAAAACCGAGGTGTTCAAAAGATTAGGAGGTTTCGAAGAAACGTGGGGTAATCCTTTATACGGTAACGCTAAATTTGGTTGGAGGTCTGATACAGACATTTTATGGAGATATTTAAAACAAGGGGGTAACAAGTACTTGCATGACGAAAAGCTTATCGTGTACCATCCCAAACCTTTTGCTAGTGAATTTATACTACCTATAGAGATAGAGTTCATTAAACGTCATAAAGACTATGTTACAAAATACTTTTACAATATTGATCCAAGAGTTGTTATTGTAAATGACATGTTTATAGAAGGTAAAATTAGCAATGATTTGATTAATTGGGTGAAACGCAATCCGCAATTAGTGGGTATAATGCTTACATCTGTAATACAAGGTATGGTAAAGTATAATGTTAAACCATTACTTGACGTAGACGACGTAAAGAAAACCTTGTCTTTGTCTTAGCCAACCGGTTTTAGAAAATATTTTTTAATGTGTGTTACGACTATACATACATGCGGAAATATGATAGAAATTTGTTGGTAGATAAACTGAAAAAACATATAGAAGACAATAAACTTTCTAGTATAAAAATAGCAGAAATAGCAGCAGTTCTTGATATAAGTCCTACATATGCTAGGTTAATAGCGCTAGACTACGTTAGGAAAGAGAAGGGATGGTCTTTCAATAACGGTGTTATGACTAAGGTGTTGTTAAATGAGTGAAAGGGATATACAAGTATTAGCGGAAAGGTTACAAATGGATCCTGAAGAGATTAAGAAAAGGGTAAAAGAATTAGCAAATACAAAGTTTTCTACCATACAAGATGAGAAAAAGAGGTATTCACAAGCCTTCATATATTTCAGGGCAAAGATGCTGGCTAAACCAAATGGTAAAGACGTTAAGGTTATTGTATACGGTTTAAGGGAACCTATACAAAAATCTAAGAGGAAGGTTAGTAGGGTGTATGTAATTTACAGCAACGATTCTGGGGATAAAAGAGGGGTAATAACGTTGTTTGATGATATGAGTAGCCTTTATTCTTATGCACAACTTTTCCACCTTTATACCGTTAATGTTATTGATACAGGTAAAGGGGTATTAATGGGTACGTCTTCTACCAATTTTGTAAACGGTAAACCAGTAGATCCAAATAAAGTGTTGTCAATATTGAAGAAGGATATAAACAATTTTATGGAATTTGATATCAATAATGCGTACAATATGTTGAGTAGGATGAATGGTCAGTATTACGATGAATTTGATTTAAGGGCAACAAGCGGTATCGTTACTAGGGCTACATACAAAAAGGATAATAACGGTAATATAATGTTCGGTGTGTATGAAATTAGTGATCCTAACAATCCTGATAGTGTAATAACGTGTTGGGTACCTCCGCCTATATACAAGTATGATGAAGGTAGTGAGTTGTACTTGTATGGTACATTACAATTAGACAAAAATAATATTGTCCAATTAATGGTACAGGGTATAATACCAATTACACCTGTACCTTTGGTTACGTAACGTTTTTTCTATGTTTTGTGTGTGTGGTGAGAAAAAATGAGTGATATATTTAGTGATCTAGTAGATGAAAATAAAGAAAAAGAAGAAGAGAAGGAAAAAAAGGTAAATAAAGAAGAGAAAATAGAGGTAACGTCAAACGAAGGTAAAGAAAAGGATGATATCGAACAATTAGTAAACGACAAGAAGGAGATATACACAAATGAATTAACGCAGATCTCTACAACACCTACAGTTTCTACTACAACTGAAGTAAAACAGACAACGTCCAATATAGGTAAATCTGATGATCTTACCTTAGAGGAGGAACAAACGGGTGGTAAAGAAGTTTATGTTATTTATGGTGATAAAGGCGACGGTAAAACAACGTTAGCTCTATCGTTTCCAGGAGAAATATTAGCGTTATCGTACGATAGGAAAACAGCACCAATAAGATGGTACCTTTACAAGGATAGGAAGGATATACATGTATACGATCCTATAAAGTTTTGGGTACAGACGGACGATAGGTCAATAGTCGCTACTGCAAAAAAGGTCTTTGATGCTACGGAAGAGGTTTTGCAAAAATACGGGGATAATGGTGTAGATTGGGTAGTAATTGATGGTGTTGAGATTCTAGAACAGATAAGCGAATTCGTTATGAGGGCTAATCACGGTCTTACAGCGTATCAGGGTATTGCAAATTTGAATTTGTGGAAGGAAAGGAAATTCATACTACGTCATATACACAATATGGCTTTAAACACGGCAAGGAAAGGTGTAATATATACAATGTATACGACAATGGAACAAATCATTAATGACGGAGAGGTTACACAGCAAAGGAAGGTACCTAAATGGATAGATATTGTAATGTTTGAAAGTGATTATGTAATTTACGTCTTTAACAAGGACGGATATAAGGCTAGGGTAGTAACGTCTAAAAATCCTGCTAAAGTTAAACCAGGAGAGTACGATATAACAAATAAAGGTATTACAAGTATCATAGGTGAATGATTATGCAATTAGATCTTAATAGATTATACGATGTTGTTAAACAAATTAGCTTAGATGGTTATATAGAAATAGTAAAGCTAGTTTCGGATGATACGGTGAATGTAGATTTAATGGATAAGGGTAGGTTAGTAGGGGTATATGCTAAATATTCTAAGGAGTATCTACCTTTAGATCATACAATTGTCTTATCATCCGACAATATTATGAAAGTTATAAGGAATTTATTCAAATATAATCCTATAGTAGATTTTACAGTAAATGATAAGGACATACTAATAACGAATAGCGATACGAGCTACGTTCTGAAAATGAGGGATGATGTGATTAACGAAAATGTGATGAAACCTAAAGAATTTAACTTCGGTACGTTACCAAAGTTCGATAGAAATGTCGTGGCAACATATACCATAGATTCTGATGCTTTGTCTAGCATAAAGACGGATGAGGACGTTATGGAATTTACCAGTGATGATAAAGGTTTGAGAATTAAGTTCAGGTATCTAGAAGGGGAGTCGTCAAGGATGTTTGCAGGAGAGAAGCCTAACGAAAGTTTTGACGTATATTTCGACGCTAGTTTGATATCCCGTATTTCAGGTGTCCTTAACGGAAAGATTACCGTAGTGATAATGAAGGGTAGTAAGGCTTATCAAATGATGTTAGGCAAGGTTGACAAATACTATAACATTGTGTATCTCTTGACACAAAGGGTTCAGTGAGGGGTATGACAGTTGAGGTAGGGATAGAGACAGACGGGAGATTCTTACGTAAAAATGTTGTTAGTATACAAGATGTTGTAGACAGGTATAACGGTATTGCAAATCTTTTTTATAATCCTTACAAATACCGTGATTATGTAGATTATTTCATTTTTGATTTAGACGGACCTACTTCTTTTGAAGATAATAATAAACTGTGTAAGTATTTTAACAAATTTCAACACGTTCACGTTTTTAGTGGTAAAAAAGGTTTTCATTTTTATTTGAAGATCAAACCTATACCCCTTAATGATATGCTTCGTGTTTATTTTATGGGTTTTGTAAATTTTGTTAAAGATGAAATAGAGTTAGGTAGTTGGGATTATAATACTAGTATTAGATTAGCGACAGGTAATGGTTTGATACGTATACCGAACACGATCCATTTAGGCGGGAGGTATTGTACCTATATACCTTGTAACGTTGATTTTGATACTGTACTAAAATACGCAGAACATACAAATCCTGTATTACGTCATAGTGGAGACGAGTATGATATTACGGTGTATTCTACCTACGAACGTAAGCATAATGATGTCAATGTTACCGTGAATACGTATGAGATTGACGACGTAGATATAAATACTGTAAGGGAAATTGTACGACCTTGTATATTCAATAGAGCTTATACAAAACATCCAGATCATTTCATTAGGACACAATTTACGTTAGAATTAATTTACCTAGGTTATGACGTAGACAGTATACTAAACATTCTATCAAAAATGGGTTGGGATAATTTTGATTATAATATTAGTAAGTATCATGTACAAAAACTTTTTGACAAAGTTAAAAGTAAAAAATTGTTACCAGCATCATGTAGTACTCTTAGAAATTTAGGGATAGGATGTGATAAATGTGATTATAATAATTGGTGGTATGAATAATTTTCACGAAATCTCGTGGTGATATCATGACTTTTTCTGGTAGAATAGATAGACTTTTTATATTAAAATTGCGTAATTGTATTCATGAGTAAACAAAGTAAAGAAGAAAGAGCTAAGGAAAAAGATATCTGGGGATTAACTGTTACTATCCCCATAGAATGGAAAAATAAGATAGATAAATTAATGTTGGACAGAGGGTATAGGACGTATACTGAATACGTTAGGGACTTAATAAGGAAGGACTTAGGTGATCAGTAATGATAGAGGTAGAGGTTTGCAGGGATTACAAGGTTAGTATGGCACATTCTATAAAGGAAGCGTATGACGTCAAATGTCGTAATTTACACGGACACAACTACAAGATAACAATATGTTTAAACGGGGAATTACAGACTTTACCAAAGGTAGGGTATTATATAGATTTCACAGAATTAGACGAACTTGTTAGACCAGTTATAGATAGGCTGGATCATAAATACCTAAACGATTTTGTAGGGGAAAATGCCTCGGCGGAAAGACTAGCGGAATTCTTGTCTAATACAATACCTTTCGGTGATATTGAAAGAATAATAACAACTAGGGGAGTTAAACCCATATCGTATTCAATAACGGTACAAGAGAACGATAGATCAACAGCAAAATATACCGTTACGATGTGACCATTGGTGGAACAACGTATTCCTATTAGTGAAATATTTAATAGTATTAACGGGGAACCACCTTTATCCGGATATCCATCGACGTTTGTGAGATTTTATGGATGTAATTTAAGATGTGTATGGTGTGATACCAAATACAGTTATGATACAGGGGATTATACGTTATACGATATTGATAAGTTGGCTAATAAGATATACTGGATGTCTAACGGTAATAGCGTATTAGTGTTTACGGGAGGGGAACCAACGATGTATTGGGGAGTAATGTATAAACTATACGAGAAATTAAAAGGTGTGTTTGATGCATTCGTTGTAGAAACGAATGGTACTGTGTCATTACCTGACTACGTCTTAAATTCCCCTAATATTTATTGGGCAGTATCACCTAAACTACCTAGTGCTAAAACGAAGTACAAGATTTCTGACAATAGATATCCTGTTACTAAAACTTTGTTCAAATTTGTAACATCAGAATTACCACAAGATTTAGACATTATCATGGACGAATACATGTACATTGTTAATAAATACATCACCTATGTTACGGTTGATGATATAAACAAATTTAAACAATTGTTTGATTTAGTTAAAGACAAATACAATAAATTGAATGTATACATCCAAATGCACGTGATAGCACATGGAAGGGAAAGAGGCTATTGATGTATTTCACAATATAGATCTGACTAATCCTCATTTCGTAAGGACGCCAATAAGGATGCAAAAGTGGATAGACGAGTATACAACGTTGATACCTATTGAAGAAATCGTTAAGAAGTACTGTGTAACGTTCCCTAGCGACATTAACAATAGTGTTGAGGTAAAGGTACATAATACGTATATGCTATGTCCTCATCATTTTCTACCTGTAGATATGACGATAACGATAACCTACATCCCTAATGGTAAGATCTTAGGATTGTCTAAGTTTTCTAGAATATCTAGGGATTTGGCGAAATACCCTAGGGTACAAGAAGAATATACAGATTTGTTATACGATATACTTTACAGATGCCTTAAACCAAAATACCTTAAAGTTGTCGTTAAAGGTAAACATTATTGTGTATTAATGAGAGGTATAAGGAACAATAGCGTAATGACAACAACTAGGTGTAGCGAATGAATCTGTATTTTTTCCCTGCAATATCTGGTAGCTATCTTTCACAAGTCCCTAATTTACCTAAAGAAATGAAGTTTTGGTGTGACGAATCTCCCATAGGCTATCATAAGGTGATGTTATCTTACGGATCAGTATTATCGTCAAAGAACGAAATAAAGAAGGATGATATTAGACAATGTGATGCGTTAGTATTTGTTGATAGTGGAGGATTACAAACATTTACAACAGGTCTTTCCGTTAACATACACGATCTTATAGAATATCAAAACGATATGGCGGATTGGGCTCTGAGTTTAGATTATGCTCCTGCTGGTGTAAACGATTCAATGTCTACGGTTAGTTTAGATAAAATTAAAAAATATGCTATGATGACAGGTGAAAATAACAAAATAATGATAGATAAGTTAAACAAACCTTTATGGGGTATACTACACGGGAATACATATGAGCAAATGGAAATATGGTATAAGTATGCTTTGGAGGATTATATATCAAATTTCTATGGTATAGCGGTGTCGTTTAGACCTAAAACTAACTTTGAGGCAATGGCTAGACAAATGTTGTTTTTGTATGAACACGGGATAAAGCGTGTGCATATATTAGGTGCAGGGAATGATAGGGCTATGCTTATAGCTGCAGGTATACTAAAGAAGGGATATTTCGACCTCATAAGTATGGACACGAGTACTAATAGCTTTTCCGCGGCGTACGCATTCCTTTACTTTAATGGTAAATATTTGTATGTAGGAAGGAAGAAAGAAGGGAACTTTATGTGTCATTGTCCTGTGTGTCAACGTTTCAAATTCTTAGATAGTAAGTATTATGATACTGGTTGGTATGTAAAATTGACTTTACATAATTTATGGAGATTAATAGACTTTTATGATTATGTTTACAATATTTACAATAGCGGTGATCTTATGGAGGTATTAAAGGAAAGGAATTTGTATGGTTACATTAGGTATCTGGAGAATATTGACGGGTGGTTGTAATGATAGGTTTGTTTATTACTGGACATACTGTAAACGATAGTGACATAGGTATATGGTGGAGAACAGAACAAGGAAAAGTTTACAAGGTTTATCAATATAGACCTTATTTCTACGTCCCTTCAAAATTAGGTACATATCATAGCGTTTTCGGTGATTTATTGGATAGGATATATGTTAATAATCCTAGAGAAGTTAGGGAATATAGACAAAGGTACGACAAATATTTTGAGGCTGACATCCCTTACGTTAGGAGGTTCCTTATAGATAAAGGTATATTGGAATGTAATGATATCGATACGCTACGTCAGGAAAATTGTAATATTAAACCTATCGTTGCCTATATTGATATAGAGGTTAGTAATTCTTCAGGACAGGTACCTAGGGCTGACAATCCTGTGGATAAGATTATTGCAGTTACAACATATATTGATGGGGTATATCACGCTTATTATCTTAGTGATAAAGATAAGGAAGGTAAAGGTTACTACAAGTTAACAGCCAACGATAAGGAATACAAGTTATACGTACATGTACACAGTTTTACAGATGAAAAGAAATTAATAGAATCCGTTTACGAATTAATTAAGGATGTAGATATTATTACTGCATGGAATGTGGAATTTGATATGAGTTACCTTCCTGCTAGGGCGAAATATTTAGGTATAAGATTTACATATAATGGTTGGTTAACGTTCGATTTATTGTCAGGTTATAGGGACTTTGTTAGGGCTAGGAGTTACAAACTAAAAGAAATTACGGTAAACGAAGGTTTAGAAAAGAAGGAAGAAGCATTAGGGTTTATGGAAATATCCAAAAATCCTGATGATATAATACGATACAATATACGTGATGTTTGGAGAATCGTGGAAATAGACAAAAGATACTCCATTATCGACTATTATCAAGCATTAAAGAATATAATTGGTGTTGAAGATTTTGATTTCGAAGAATTTACTAGTATTGTAATAGATACACTATTGTTAAGGTTAGCCAAACAAGAAGGTGTTGTCTTGCCTACGGGGTCTGATAGACCTGATGACCCTATTAAAGGTGCTATTGTGTTAAATCCTCCTTCAGGTAGATACGAAGGCGTCGCCGTTCTAGATATGTCACGTTACTATCCTTCTATCATTATCAGCTTTAATGTTTCTCCAGAGATGAAATTGAAGAGGTTAACGGATGAGGTGTGGATCTTTAGACAAGATGAAATTGGTTTACTACCGAAATTAGCGCAGATATTGTTAAAGAGACGTGAGGATTTGGAAAATGAGATGAAAAAATATTCAGGTGATAGTGAAGAATACAAGATATTGGAAAAGAAAGTAATGGCTTTGAAATTCATAATAAACGCTACGTACGGTTATATGGGACATCCTAGCGCTAGGTTTTATGATAGGGACTGTGCTAGTACTATAACTGCGTTAGCTAGGGAAGGTATACAATACGTCATTAAACGTAGTTCTGAATTAGGGTACAAAACGTTGTACGGGGATACAGATAGCGTGTTTATACAAGCACCCTTTGAAAAGGCTGAGGAATTGTCTGAACAATTAACTAAAGATTTACGTAAATACTTTAAGGAAAAGTATAATCTCAAAAGCGAGCCTATCGTACATTTGAAGTATGAAAAGTATATCGATGCAATTTACTTTACTGGTGCTAAGAAAAGGTATGTAGCTAAGGTTGTATGGAAGAAAGGTAAAACTGTAAAGGAATTGGACATTAAAGGTTTTGAGGCAATTAGGACAGATTCGTCAAAGATTACACAAGAATTTGAAGAAAAGGTATTTGAAGCGTTATTAGATGGTAAATCTCCTGCAGAAATCTACAAGATTAAACAAGAATACATTAACAAGATAAAGGTACTACCTTTGGAAGATATTGCGTTGAATAGGGGGATTACAAAGAAATTAGAGGAATACAAGAACCTACCACCCCATGTGAGGGCAGCAGTACTAGCTAACAAATATTTTGGTAAAACGTATGGCTATGGTAGTAGGATAAGATATGTTTGGTGTAAGGGGTATGAAGGAGGAATTGCGACGGACGTTTGTGTTGTAGATGAAGGTGTACCTAAACCCATCATAGATTGGCAAAAACAAATTGACGCAGTAATAGAATCACCTTTCAGAAATATTGGTATAAACTACGATATGACCTTGGAGATGTGGCAATGATGCTTAGTGAAAAGTATAGACCAAAAACCTTAGATGATGTTGTAGGGCAGAAAGAAATCATTAACACACTGAAGGATTACGTAAAGAAGGGGGAATTTCCTCATTTAATGTTTATAGGTTCTCCAGGTCTAGGTAAAACCAGTACTGCGTATGCTTTTGCACATGATATTAACATGCCGTTAATAGAGTTTAATGCTAGCGACGATAGGACGTTAGAGTTTATACGTGAAAGAATTAAGCCTATAGCAATGAACGCCGATGAAAAGATAATATTGTTAGACGAATTCGACGCAATGACGTCTAATGCACAATTTGCATTAAGGAGAATTATGGAGGAAACACGTACTACACACTTTATATTGACAGGGAATAATGAAGGTAGCATTATTGACGCAATAAAAAGTAGATGTGCGGTCTTTAGATTTAGACCTATACCTAAAGATGATCTAGTAAAAACAATTGTAAGGATATTGAAAAGCGAGAACGTCAAATTTAAGAGTAAAGAGGAGGTACAAGAGGTAATAAATGGTATTATAGAATTAAGTGAAGGTGATTTAAGAAAAACTATGAATCTTCTTGAACAAAGTATTGTAGGTGGTAGCATTAATCTAGATTATCTTAAACTACTCACGTCTCCTAATCTAATGAACGGTGTATTGGAATTAGCAATAAAAGGGGATTTAAACAATGCATTAAAACAATTAGAAGACGTATACGCTAACTTAGGGTTAGACTACAATATTGCCTTTCGTAAATTATACCAAAGCATATCCTCCTTAGATTTACGATATCGTGCAGTAGGACTTATGGAATTGGCTAGGGCAGAACAAGCAGTAAGAACGGGTAGTAACCCCTTAATACAACTTAGTAGCGTTATTGCTAGGGTGTTTTACGAGGTCGTTATGAATGCGAATAAGTCCAACAACTCTTAACATGTATTACGATTGTCCTAGAATGGCGTATTATCGTATCAATGATTACGTAGAAATCGCACCGTTTTACAAAGAAAGTGTAGAACGTGGTATTATGGTACATAAGATCATAGAAAAATTCTACAGTGAGAATATCGAATCCTTAACATTAACAGAAATAAAGCTGAAATTAGCCGAAATTTATCATACCATGTCTACCATACATAATGAAAAAATAGAAAATGCTTTGTTAAATTTTGCCAAATTTGAGGTATGGAGAAAAGAAAAGATGTATGAGGTAGCAGGTGTAGAGAAAGAGGTTTCACGAGAGTATAAAGGTGTTACGATACATGGTATTATAGATCTTTTACTGAGGATAGGAGATCGTAAAATCGTTGTGGATTGGAAAACAGGGTATAACGGTTTTGTTACAGATGAAATTATTAGACAGTTGTCAATGTATTCTTGGATCGTCAACGCTGATCTAGCGTACGCAGTATTCTTAGATTGGGGAAATTGGGAAGAAATAGAGCCTATAGATGTTACGACGGATTTGGATGAAATTATTAACGATCACGAGTATAGGAAGACGTATTCGCATTGTGATACATGTAGGTATCAAATCGTATGTTTAGGTGATAATCTTGTCTTTCACATATAGACCTAGGGCAATAGATAGGATAAAACAAGAGTTGTTTAACGGTAATGTAATACAGGTTGTAGGACATACGGGTAGTGGGAAAACGTACGATATAATGAAAGCTTGTGAAGAATTGTCATATTCTTGTATAACACTCACTGACGAATATATTAACTATCCGAAATTAGATTTTAATGGAAACACTGTAGTTTTACATTTGGATCATCCGTCTTATTGGTATGACGGTACAGATAAGACGTTTAAAAGTAGGGGATTAGTTATTATTGAGGAGGATAAACCTAGATACAACGTTTATACAATATGGGCAGATACACCACCTTTATCGTTCTTTGTATCACACGGTGTAAATGAAAGGAATTGGTGGAAACTTGTTGTTGGGGGTCAAGATGTTAAAGGTAATAACTATCGTGAAATGTTGGTTCAAGCCTTTAACCGTTCAGATTTTACGGATATCACAAATGAGGACATTTATACAATTTGGGACACAGGTATAAGGAATTATTATGGTATACAGTTACTGTATTTTATACAATTGATGACCTTATCGGATAAGTTTAGCGATCTTAAGATGTTAAATGGATTAAAACTGGTAAAGAAGATTACAGACGTTGATAATACTATGTTTTACAAATTCAAAGAAATAAAAGGTAAAGAAACTCAAAATCAAAACATAGTCTTTTTAAACCAAAATGTATGAGTATTAATGTGATAAGAAATGGCACATGGTAAGGCTAAATCAACTCCCACTGATGCAACTACTAAATGGATGCAGAACACTGTAAATGCTGCTAAAATATGGGCAACCAACGTAAACACTTACAGGAATAACTATGTAAGCGGATTATCTTCGTTCTTTGGTCAGCAAGTTCCAGAGGGCAACGTACACGTGCAGAGGTATATAGGCTTTGCTCAGAACGCTACTGCTTATCAAGAAAAGTTTATAACAGGTGTAGATGACGCTGCCGCACAGAATAGATGGTACACAAAGTTTGCAGAGGCTTTCCTTGGTACTAGTGCTACCGCTGGCGGAACAGCGGCACCTGCTACACCACACGCAAGAAGACTATTCTAAAAAGATTACAAGAAATTTATTTTTTTGTAAAGACACATATTTTGTTATGATAATGTTGTTGAATATTCTGTTTCTAACCACCAATTCAATATATCGAACGTAGGCATACCCCAACCTATCTCATTACTTTTGACACCAAGACATTCTTTAGGTAGGTCGTTTTCTTGTACCAATTGTTCCCTATTAACATCACATTTACTATTAAAAATATATTGTTGTGTATATCCACTATCATTTGCCCAAGTACACATCATTCTTTTAATTTCATTTGTTGTAAGATCCTTTGATAGTACCTTATTGTATATCTCACTCATTAATACAGCAAAACCTGCCATATGTGGCGTAGCCATAGACGTACCACTAATTGCGTTAAAACGTGAAGGTATGTGTTGATAAATGAATGACAACCAGCCTGTAATACCGTTAAGTATGTTTACTCCAGGCATAACAACGTCAGGTTTTACGCTATTGAATACTGTAGGTCCTCTACTACTAAAGCTAGCTAATTCCCCTTTTATTTCGTCCCAAGCCCCTACTGTTAAAACCTGTGGTAAATCCCCAGGTGATGCTATCGTATTACATGACGGACCACTATTACCTGCTGCAAATACGGGAATTCCTCCTTCAGATGTTATCTTTTCCATTACAGGATAGAATGCCGAATCTGTAGGGTCGCTACTTTGTGGTTTCCCTCCCCAACTATTACTGTAAACTTTTGTGTTCTGTTTGTATCCTATTTCGAACGCAGCAATGAGGTCAGAATCCGTACCTGTACCCGTAATGTAATCTAGAGCCTTTATTGATAACCAGTCAGATTTAGGTGCTATACCAGACACGGATATAGGGAAAAGGTTACTCCTAATACCCATTAACGTTGATATTGTTTTCCTCCCTGCTATAAGTAACGTACACCACGTACCATGTCCAGTTGTGTCAAATACTCCCCAAGGATATACACTGTTGTAATGTCCAAAACGGAATCCTCCTTCTGTAGGTAATTGTAAATGTCTTAACGCTACACCAGTATCTATTATCGTTACTTTTACGTCCTTACCTTGATAACCCATATTGTTAATTTTGTCTATCCCTATCATTTTTTCCGTATATACACTAGTTGTAAAAGTATCACCATAAGGATTATACAATTCCCTTAAGCTGTATGTTTTGCTTACCTTCATAGGCATACTAGGTATTGCAGTGGATAATATCCTATTCACACCATTGTAGTAAATACCAATAACGTTTGTATCCTGTGATAACGCATCAATTTCTCCTGGTGTAGCTATTGTCGCAAATATATCAAACGTAGGTATTTTTCTAACATAAGATACCCTAGATAATCTGTATTTTGCTAGTCTAGTTACATCTAGGTTATCGACGTATACCTTTGCCAATTCCGTAAATTTATCATGTGTCGTTTGTACGATAATGGGGATGAGTTTAGCGTTACTACCTACAAGATCTATGACCTTTTTTGATACATGTACCATACATTAAATAGTATACGTCAAAATAATAATATTTGTCACTGGTTTAGGCTAAAGATTTATACGTTATGACGTTCAGTATAACCTATGGGTAGTGTAAAGGATTGGTTACAATTGTTTAGATCTCAAACTGCATTTGCAACAATATACACGTTATTAATACCTTACATATATGCAGGAGGTAAGGAGTTAATTATTCCTCTCCTTCTTACAGGTTTCCTAGTGCATTATTCGTCTTTTGGACACAATAGCGTTATGGATTATTATCACGACCTTAAGGATGAGAATAAGAAACATCATCCATTAATGAACGGTAGGATAAGATACGAAGATAGCGTTAAGGTTGTGAATTATATGCAAATAATAACATCTATCATACTTGTCACATTCTCCGTCGTATCACACAACTTAGTGTCATTAGTTTTCCTGTTATTGTATGTTGTTTTTGGACATGCATATAACGATGGTTTGGATCATGTAACGTTATATTCTTGGCTACCAATATCAATAGCCTTCGCCTCCCTTACTGTATATTCCCTTACTTTGTATGATTACAACATGATGTTGTTATTATTGTTCTTCCTATTAGGGTTTAATACGATACTTTATCAAATAGCGTATGAAGGTAATAAGAAGGATTATGGTCATGAGGATAATCTATATACAAGGTATGGTATGTATTCTAACAATAAAGGTTTAACAACAAAGATTTTTGAATACGGATTTATGTTAGATAGAATGTTAGTAAATACTATCTTTATTGTAATGTTAATTCCACACACCATACTTAATTTCGCGATATTGTCTATTATGACCATTGTTGAGGGATACTCTGTTTATCACGTACATTACGACAAAGTTACAGAACATGTAAAGATGTTAAGACATTTCGGCATGGCTGAGGCGTTTGAATTTGTTAGGATTATGAGTATTATTCCTCCTATCTATTTTCTAATATTAGCAATAATAGGTGTTGTATATTTTGTAGTAATGAATAAGTATTTGTGGGGTACGGATTTTGCCCCTAGAGTATGACATAGAAGTTTTATACTAGTTTTTAATAACTAATCCTATGAGATACGGTTCTAGATACGGAGGATTATTTAGACAAAACAGGGCATGGGAACCTGCAGCACAAGGTGCAGTATATACAGGACCTACTGTAACAGAAAATCCACATCCATTTGGATTTAATCCAACAGGAATAGGTCAGGGACAAGCCTTAGGTAGATTAGTGTTGGATGATAGAATAAACAACGCTATAAATGCTGTAACCATAAGTTTAAGAGGTAGCGGTGTTCCAGGTGCTATAATGAATACCTTGGCAGGATTTGCAGAAAACAACAGGAAGTTAATATGGGGTAACAATTATTATTTGAAGAAAGGAGAATTTAGCTATCCATATCCCGTCTCACCAAGTGGTACATAATTTTTTTATTTGAAGGAACATATTTTTAGTTATGGTATTGTTAGCTAGTCCAATTTTGAGAAGATTATTTGAGTCATTTTCAATAGGTAATTATAGGATTCAAAGTCAAGGAGGATTATTTGAGCAATTATACGTTAGTGATATTTACGAGATTTTAGGTGGAACGCCAAGAAGAGAGATGAGCAATGGACATAGAAACAGTTGAGGACGTGTTAAACAGACATGTAATGATAAAGCCCCCTAAGAACGTAATTATAATTAACGACTACGTTATAGATGAGATAGCAAATCAGATTTACTATGTTAATGGTGCTACACCTTCGTGGTTAACAGATACCATCGTTCTATCAAAAACAGCCAGTGAAGAAACGGTAGTACACGAATTATTGCACACGTACGGTTTAGGGGAGGATGCAGCGTACTCTATCTCTCCCATATTGTACAACTTAAGGAGAACGTTGTCTTTTCGCAAACGTAACGTGAAGTACTACGAATGTCCTGGGTGTAAAAGGTTTGCTGTTCTTCACGAAAAATACGGTAATGTTGCTAAACACTATATCCTTGAAGGCTACAATCCTGACTAAATTATATGTACAAGTAAATCGATCAATAATGCGTACAAACCTGTCAATAACGTTATGAGTATGTATAGTAATTTTGAATTATTTTTCTGAGAATTATCTAATTTTGATATATATATTAGTAGTCCAGGATTCTCTACATCTCCTACTAATAGTTGTGTATGTTCATTAACTTTCTTTTCCACTTGTTCCAACCTATAATTCATAACAGATTGTGTATTATTGTATTGCTCTAGCTTTTTCACTAATTCATTTACTACGTCCCTTATATCGTCTATTTCTTTACTCTTGTCATTAGGCATATATAGTAATATACCTCTAATAACAAAAGTTTTAAAGGATGTTAGAGACATTGTTACAATTGTTCATAATAAACACTAAATAATACAACATACGTACTATATTCAAAAGTTAATGTTAAATATTTGTTTTGTGTTAGATTATCGTATGAGTAGTCTCTCAAAATTAAAGAACATGGCAGAAATGTTGAATGGTAGTGACATTCAAACGTTAAGGAATAACATGTCAAGTCTTGTTACCGGTATTAACGAATTAGTAAAATTGGAAAAGGAGAATAACAAATTGTTAACACAGATTTTAGAGGAATTAAAGAATGCCAAGAAAGAAAAGTGAGGATTCTGACGTTAAAAAAGATTACGAAGATACGTTAAATAAGGTTCTAGGGTTACAAGTACGTTGGAGTAAGTTAACGATTGATGAATTGGAACAGATCAGTAATAAAATTGCAAATATACTTGTTGAAAAAGAAGAGCCTAAAAATGAAGGTTTAGGAGATCTTCTTGATTTATTGTTACCTGAAAAATACCAAGGTCCTGGTGTGAAATTATTAAAAAGAGTTTTGAGTAATATTAAATGAGTTTTTAGCTATTTAGTTCTGCTGTCAAGTATACTCCTTCTAATGTCCCTACAACACCTAATTCTACGTCTACCTCATATCCTAAAGGTCCTGTACTAGTTACTCTTTGTCCTCCCATAACTATCCATGTTCCTTGTTGTATTACGCTAGTTAGATTACCACTTTGTGGTTCTACACCGTATATGGAAACCTGTGCTGATCCTGCTATTGCCGTAGACAGGTACAAGTCTACGACGATCTCCCTATACCCTTTAGCTACAATGGTAGAATTAACGTTTGATGTAACCGTTTGGTCTGTAATAAGGTTATATTGTATGAAACCATCTTCTTGTACTACCGTAGCAATGTTTGTAACGTTAACAGATATTGGTTGTCCTTCTACTGACGCTAGAACAGTAGGTGTATTAGATATATTTACGCTAGGTGTATTGGATACACTTACAGATATCGGTTGTCCCTCTATCGTCGCTAGTACGGTAGGTACGTTGCTAATATTTACGTTAGGTGTATTTGATACGTTTACGCTTATAGGTTGTCCCTCTATTGTTGCCAATACTGTTGGTACGTTATTTACGTTAACGGATATTGGTTGTCCTTCAATTGTAGCAAGTACGGTAGGTGTGTTGTTTATGTTTACGCTTATAGGTTGTCCTTCTATCGTTGCCAATACTGTAGGGGTATTACTTACTGATACCTCAATAGGTTGTCCTTCGATTGTCGCCAAAACGGTAGGTGTATTAACAATCTCTGTATATATCGTACCGTTAGTGATATTTGCCTCCACAGTTCCCTCAACAATCCATGCATTATTGAATTGATCATATGCAATCTGACTTTGTTGTATATCAACAGGTACAACTATCGAAGAACCTATTATAATCACGTTGGATGCTGTACTAATAGAGGCTGACATTACGAATTACTACTAATTGTAACAATATTAAACCTTCAATATGTGGTATCCCCTAATCCTAAACAAAAGGTTAATAATACCATCTTATAATAAATTGTTATGTCTTCACAAAGTTTAATAGGTCAAAACGTCTCCAATTACCTTGACGAATTCGACATAGACGTAAACACGTATGTTGAACAATTGACAGATAGTATTATGGAAGAAAAAGGTACTGTAATCTTGTACTTAGATAATCAAGAAGTGGGTAATTTTGACGTAGACGCCGTTATATTTTCTAGTGTACAGGTAGTACAAATGAAAGGATATCTTGTGGACGTACAAACTGGAGGGAGGCAACCTACAAATCTTCTGTTAATCTTCTATCAAGGTCAATTAGTAGATTATGAAGTTGTAGAAGAATTTAAGCGTAAAATATTTAGTATGCTAAGGTATTTCGGTTGACAAATAATGATAACGATAGGGTTTGTACAGAAAGGCAAAGGGTTAGTACAAAGTACAGTGGATTTTTACGATAATATGAGAAATCATCTTTATACGTTGGATTTTACGACAAATGACAAACTAATGTTAAGTACACTTTTATCCATTATGAATAATGCTACTAACTTACAATCTGTTACTAAACAACAAGGTTTACGTATACTGAGTTACGCTAGACAAGAAGTAAAATTAGTAGTGGAGGAAGGTTTATGTAATGATTATTCTACTGACACATTTAATAATACATTTAGTGTAATGATGTCTTGTAATTCCTATATGTTCGAATTTAAAGAAGTAGCAGATGACCTAGGAGGATATTATGAGTTTACAATTTATTACATTAACCCTTATTCTGATGGTAACTATATCTTAGAGGTATACAAACCAGACGATGGTACTATACGTGTTGACCTAACAAATCTTGAAAAAAGTGTAAAGTTTTTATTGGATAATCTTTCTGGTTATTTGGATCAAATGCAAAAGATGATAAGTTAAGGTTTTCGTTTTTCAAAGAATGGGCTTGGCCTAAATCTCCCGAATATTGGTATGTGTTCTGGTTTACGTACAGGTACGTGAGTTATTGCTGGATGTTGTGTCGTTCTACTTTCTGTCGTATGTTTTGTTGTCGTATGTTTTGTTTCGGTTACATGACTGGTAGGTGGATAGTATACTACAGGTCTCCTTACTATAGGTGTAGGTATTCTTATGTGAGGTGTAGTTATAGTAGGTGTAGGTATCCTTACGGTAGTTGTTATTGGTGGTCTTATTACCGTAGGTGTAGGTATTCTTATGTGAGGTGTAGTTATAGTAGGTGTAGGTATCCTTACGGTAGTTGTTATTGGTGGTCTCGTTATTGTAGGTGTAGTAATACGGACCTGTGTTGTATGATGTGTTGTACTGGGTGGCGTTGTTGTTGTCGTAGTACTAGTCTTTTTAGTAGGACATCTAGGAGGAGATACAGATCTAGTACCAGAGGTAACGGTTACAGATCCTAAAAATCCACCTGTCGTTCCTGGTCCTCCGTCGAAAGATATTGTAGAGTTTACATCTACTTGTTGTAACGCCGTAAAATTACCAGGTATTATTAAACTTCCAGGTTGTCCGTGTAAGGTGAAATGGGCAATCACATACTCACTACAGGTATTACTTACTGCTACTATAACGGTCTTCGGAGGCGTAGTTGTATGATGTGTTGTCGTTGTCGTTGTAGTATGATGTGTTGTCGTTGTCGTTGTTGTAGGACAACGACTAGGTGTTATTGTACTTACGTGTTCTCCTACTTTTAAAGATTCTAATAAAACACCATTATGTAAAAACGATACCGTCTCACCTATGTTTAGACGTAATGGTATTTCTTGTTTAGGAGGAATTGTTACGTTACCACCATGATACCTAAAATCCAATGCTACATTACATATGTTGTTTATTAGAACACTCAAAGAAGGACAAGAATTAGGTTTTATAATCCTATCATTTTCCGATATAAAATACGAACCTATGATTTGACCTACACCGTAAAATATTACATATTCTCCTAAATCTAATGGCATAGTAACACTTTGTTTTGGCGGTATACTCTTCATATTAAGTCCATAGTGAAACTCTACCTTAACATCACATGGATTCTCCACTGTAACTGGCATCTTTATTTGAGGACACGGGACTGGATACAACACCTTAGTATTTTTACCGATAGTAAATGTTTTTTCATAGTTTCCAAAATCAGTAAATTTTGTGAATCTTACTGGTTCCCCTACCTTTAAAAACACCGTCTTTTTAGATTTTGCTGGTATAGGTATTGTGATCCCGTCGTATGTAAAATCTAAAGAAACATTACAAATATTGTTCAGTGTCACCAATACATGTTCTGCTGGACATACTGTTGGTTGTAATACCCTAGTATTTTTATCTATCGTAAAAGCTCCTAGGCTCTCGTTATCGTGTAAAAATTGTACACTCTCCCCTACCATTAAAGGCAATGTAATACTACTATTAGCTGGTATTGTTTTTCTACCTATGCTAGACAAAAAGTCTACTGAAGTATCACAAACATTTTTAATGGTAACATTTACGTGTTCTTTTACGACCTTCTTAAAATACGATATAACAACGGTTATTGTACTCAAACCGCTAAAATTACTAGGTATTTGTATATCCCCGCCCCATTTACCATTACCCAAATCACGCAAAGTAAACGTTTTATCGAATGCGTCTACAACAACATCGTATGCATTTAAACCATCAACGTCTATTGTTATTGGTGCTTTAGCTCCAGGGGAAATGATCTTCGGTAATGATACTCCAATATTAGGCATGATAATACTATAATTAATATTGTTTATTAAGGATGTGCTTTGTTTGTTTTCCCCTAAGCTGGCGGTTTGACGTAAATTACTGTAGGTATCCCAGGTATACTGTAAATTTGCAACATACCTATTATTTTGAAGGGAATTGTTGGGTAGGGGTAATCGTACACATTCATGGATATAAGTGTACCCTTATACGGGAAAAATACAGGACCGAAACTAAGTCTATTACTATAATTACCGTTGGAATCCGTAGTAATACTATATACCTTTCCTGCTCCATAATCGTTTGCTACGGACATTTCATAGGTATAGTTAGGTAAAGCATTACGTAGATTTATGGTGAAGCTAAAGTATCCTCCTGATAATACATACACTGTTACGTTTGTAACAACTGGGTTTTTGGCGGTTAGATGAAATGTTTCGCCGTTAACAACTTTACCTGGTATAACTAATGGTTCGAAAGTCACGTCTAACGTAGCAGGAGGACGTACGTGGGTAATAGTAGGCTTTGTTGTAGGTATATGTACGTGTTTGCTTGTAACACTAGGAATTTCTGATTCTACCTTTTGAAAATATGAAACAACAATATTTGCCGATCCTAATCCACTAAAATTTTGTGGTATGCTAATATTACCACCCCATTTACTATTACCTAAGTCACGTAATGGAAAACTTTTACCAAAAACGTTTACAATGACGTTATATGCGTTTAGACCATCTACGTCCACAGTAATAGGTACAGTTTGTCCTGGAGAAACGACCTTAGGCAATGATACGCTAATATCTGACATAAAATACTGTTGTTTTTCTAATGTTATAAGTAGTCTCGAATGTTATATTACTCTTTCAGAAAAAGTTTATGTCGATCTTACGTGTCCACAATTTTTTTCTTTTGTTTGTATGATATCCTACCGTAATACAACAGGTTGTATAACTGTACTGTTACCGTAATATAATTATAGTAGTATAACGGTATTTCCCCTAGTTTTTCCCCCTTTTTCCCGTTATACAATAGGTTGTATTATCCTCGCTCTTTATTTTTTTTTTTTTTTTTTTTTTTTTTTTTTTTTTTTTTTTTTTTTTTTTTTTTTTTTTTTTTTTTTTTTTTTT
>OGCG01000350.1_pt1 | contig 29752 bp, 32 predicted proteins | sample 1570061 | NCBI WGS metagenome assembly OGCG01 (sample SAMN06268698, study PRJEB24515) | hot springs metagenome | isolation source: Joseph's Coat, Yellowstone National Park, Washington, USA | place: USA:Joseph's Coat, Yellowstone National Park, Washington, USA
TGTTTACTTCATTGCTGAGCAGGTTGGGATTGCCAGGGCCATTGCTGTATACTATTCCTACAGGGTTGTATGACATAGCCTCATCAGGGCTCGCATTATAAGGCAGGCGCACTACATTATAGCCGATCTTTAGCAGCTCCTCAAGTATGCCGTGCTTCACACCAAAGTCGATGAGTATTATATTGCCAGGCAGCTTGCCCTTGTATATGATAGGATCCCTTACAGAGGCGCGTTCTACGAAGTTTACGCTGCTATAGTCTATTTCTAAAAGCCTCTTGACAGTGCTGTGAGGAAGCTGTATGCCATTTGAAAGCACTGCTGGCATTGCGCCGCTGTTTCTTATCTTCTTTGTCAGCATTCTTGTGTCTATCCCTTGTATTCCTGGTATTCCCTCCCTAGAGAGCCACTCGCTAAGGGTAAAAATGCTGTTCCAGGACTTGCCTTCTGTAAGTTCTGCCACTATGGCGCCTTCTGCCATAATGTGCTCTGATTCAAAATTCGACAGTATGCCATTTTTGTAGATCTTATCAGGCACACCATAATTGCCTACAAGGGGATGTGTGAATACAAGCAGCTGGCCCATGTAGGATGGGTCTGTAAGGCTTTCAGGATAGCCGTTCATCGATGTGGTGAATATGAGTTCACCATTCCTCACGCCTCTTGCTCCAAAACCTTTGCCCTCAAGTACAGTGCCATCCCCAAGATACAGATAGGCAGCACCAGAGAAGGAGGAAGCCCCATGTGTTAATGCCTTTGAAAGTGGGCCTCTCATCTAAATCTAAATGCTTATTATGGAGCACAAGTGTTTAAATACATATCAGTAGGGAGCTGAAGCTGAGAAAGTATCAATAAGATTTTAAATTTTGTATTACCAAATAACATTGATTTCATGGCTTCTAATGCACTCATAGCTGCGTTAGTTGTAGTTATAATAGCAATAATTGCAGTAATTTTGTATCTTGTACCTGCAAAACCACCTGCCTCGTCATCGGCGCCTGTACTCGCTTCCGTTGCGGTGCAGCTTACCGACCCTGCGCAAGTGCCTATAGGTACGCAGGCGCTTAATATTTCTTATTCTTCAATGCAGTTGCATTATTCATACAATGGCACTTCTGGATGGTATGGCGTGCCTGGCAGTGGCAGCATAGACCTTCTTTCATTGGTAAACATGGCAAAAACAATAGGAAGTGCCTCGCTGCCTGCAAACGCAACTGTTGACATGGCAAGATTTAACGTTACAGCTGCCTATATAATAATAAACGGCACAAGCTACCCGGTAACAATTCCATCACAGCAGATAACAGCACATCTTACTAACAGCAGGATTGCAAAAGGCATAAACGGCTTGCTTTTGGACTTTGCACCTGCAGTTGCAACGATTTACACGCTAAACTCCACAATCTTCGTCATGGTTCCTTCAATAAAGGCGGTTGTTGTACCAGGACTTAATTCAAGCGTGACAAGTGTGAACTACGTTTCGCATATTGGCACCGCTGCAAAGAAGGACCTTGAATCTGCAACACCTAATGTCACTATAACTGGCGCATCCCTTTCTGTAAATGGCAGTACAACAAGCCTTTCAGTAACTGTTAAGGATAATTCCAACAGCAGTGTTGTAATAAACCACATAATGGTGTACGGCAATACTTCAATATTAATATCACTGGGCAATGGCACAACAATTCAGAAGATGCAGATGCCAGGGCTTGGAAGCGCCGAACAGGGAGGCTTTGACGTTGGGATTGGAGAGGCAAGCAACATTTCAAAAGCACTTGGTGCTTACTTCAATGTATCAGCAAACCAGAGCATCAATGAGTCTACAATACTAAAGATCATGAGGAACAAAAACCTTACAGATATTATAGAACATTATTCAAATATCAGCGTAAGCAGCAACATAACACAAGAAAACATTTCAAAGTTGGTTGATGAGGCAAGCAAACACTTTGGTGAAGACTTCAAAGACATAAATGCAATGGCAAATGCATCAGCCGCGCTGAGTTCCAACCTTAGCTATGTAGAAAAGAACTGGGAGAATATGAAAGAAATGTGGGACTCTATGAAGGCAAATATGACTGCGCTTGGGCTGAATTCAAGCACTTTTGAAAACAGGTGGCATGAGATAGAGGCTAGCCGCATAGCAATAGAGCAGAGCCACTTCAAGGTGCTCAACTTCATTGTTGAAAGCAACGGAACGCTGGCACTTCCATTTGCAGAGCCTACTGCAGTAGAAGGACCAGGATACACCCTAAATGCAGGGCAGTCTGAAACTTTCACTTTTGACAATGTGATTTCATATGGCGGGAGGGCTAGCATAGAGGCTGAGGCAGGAAATTCAACATTCAGCGCAACAATTGCACCGCATGTAATAGTGAAGCCTATAATAGGCGACAGCTACAAGATAGTGCTGTCAGGAGAGGAGGGTGCTCGTGCAAGCACTAATGTAACGGCAGGCTGAAATGCAGCCGTGCCTTCTGCACTGCAAAAGGCTTAAAATTACATTGCTGCTATTGATTATTATGGAGTATAGTCTTAAGTGCCTCAAGTGCGGCAAAGAGTATTCAAGCGCGTATTCTAGCCAAGTGTGCGAGTGCGGCGGGCTCCTTGAAGTTGTATATAAGAGCAATCCTGCCAGACAGCTCAGAAGGCACAGATCTTTCTGGGACTATGAGCCGCTTCTTCCTAAGAGCAGCTACAGCAGGTACGTGCTTGGGTCTACAAGGCTGGTAAGGAGCCATGAAAGCGAATCCCTGTTCCTGAAATTAGAAATAGACAACCCTACAAGGTCGTTCAAGGACAGGGGCTCTGTTGTAGAAATCGCAAAGGCATTTGAATACGGATATGATGAGATTGTTTGCGCCTCTACTGGCAACATGGCCTACTCTGTTTCGTATTATGCAAAGATAGCTGATATAAGAGCAAGGATATTCATAAGCAATAATGCGAATGCTGACAAGCTAAGAGATATAAGGTCAACAGGAGATGCAAAGATTACGCAGGTAAACGGAGACTTCAACATGGCGCAGAGATTTGCTGAAAAATATGCAAAGGAAAATGGCGCATTCCTTGCAGGAGACTACTGCTACAGGAAGGAAGGGCAGCGCACTATGGCATACGAGATAATGGAGCAGATGCCTGATGTAACGCACATAATAGTACCGGTAGGGAATGCCACGCTGATAAGCGGGATCCTAAAAGCATTAGATGAGATGAAGGGTGCTAATATAATAAAGAGATATCCAAAGGTTGTTGCTGTGCAGGCGGAAGAGTGCATGCCATTCGTAAAGGCTTTCAAGAGTGCCAAAGGAATAAAGTATGAAAAGCCGAGGACCAAAGCGGATGCAATTGCAGTTGGCATGCCTACTTTTGGCGCACAGGCAATCTCGGCTCTGAAGAGAATTGGCGGTACAGCACTGACTGTGAGTGACAAGGATATGCTTAGAGAGCAGAAAAAGTTCTATGATGAATACGGCCTTATAGCAGAGCTTGCCGGTGTGGCAAGCGTCGCTGCATTCAGAAAGCTGGATATCAAAGAAGATGACAAAGTAGTTGCCATAGTTAGCGGCGGCAATGTTTAGCCTCTTTTGTGGTTCTTAAGCAAATTGCTATGAAGATGCCACACCAACAGTAATATATATTATTTTGCATAATTTTACTTTGTGCCAGGGTGGCAGAATCTGGTAACGCGCCGGTCTTGAGGCTAAGCTCAAGAGCTGATCAGTGATGCAAATATGGCAAGTTAACCGGTGCCCTCACGGGCTTTAGGGTTCAAATCCCTACCCTGGCGCATTCCAACTGCTTATGATCTTCACAAAAAAACTTTGGGCGATGGAAACAGATAGGATATGGCAATAGTGGTGTGATATGGCTGCTATGAAGTTGATTTATATTGCGCTGATCGTTATAATCTTGGCTGCGATTTTGGTATGGCTCTACTACTCAAATTCTCAGAAGGCACCGTCTGTGCCGAGCAGGCTCAACTTCACAATTGGAGTGTGCACCCATGGCAACGAAAGCTCTGAAGTATACGCCTTGAAGAATGGCGTCAAGAATTTTAGGACTGACATAATGCTGAGCGCCGGCCAGGAGGAACTGCTTTCAATGGAAAATTCTGATTACGGAGCGCAGTACCTTGGCATATTAGATTATTCGACACTTCCGGGAGGGATCGCTGACAAAAACTGGAGCCTTGGAGAATGGAATGAGAGCGTTGCAGACGCTGTTGAAATGTATCCATGGATTAGCACTTGGGAGATATGGAATGAGCCCCTTGTCCCTCAGTTCCAGACAGGCTATATGAATGGAAGCGCCTATAATTATTATATGGTTATAAAAAGTGCCGCCACTGTAATAAGGGCACATGAGCCAAATGCAACAATAGTATGCTTCGGAGGCGCGCCTATAGACAACTACCCGGCATATGAGTGGTACGCCCAGGTATGGAGCTATGGTGCATGGAAGTACTGCAATGCAATATCGTTGCATATCTATCCTGATGGGCCATTTCTGCCTGGAAATTCACTGCTTGAAGAATGGCGCAGCAGCATATACAGCTATGAAAATCTTACCAATGAACCAATCTGGATAACAGAATTTGGAATGCCTTCTTCTTCCGAGGTAATATATGGATATACGCCGAGGTTGCAGGAAGAATTCCTTGCGCAGCAGCTTTCATTCTTCAATGGCATAAGCTTTGTAAAAAGGGTGTACTGGTATGACTTGTGGGGGCTTTCAGATGGAGCACTTGGCAACAACTTTGGGCTTTTGAACCTTACAAACCCCACTTCTGCATATTCAAGCCCTGCTTGGCGCCTGTTAGATTCGATTGCAAATGGAAGCGCTACTAAAACATAAAATCATTTACGAAAATCCATGTGGTTGACAGTATTACAGAATGCATAGCAGAAAACCCACAATTTTAATCGTGAGATGAGAGCGAACTGCAGAAACAGAACCCAAACTATCATCGTCCTGTTGGGCTCGGTTGGGAACGCATAATGCTTTTGTGGCATCATACCGTGTTTCACTTGGTATGTTCCTAGTTCATAGACACAACTTGCATTCCATATTGGAATGCAGAGGTCAATATCTCCGAAGGCTTGAATTTCGGCGTGTCCCGCCGTATAATACAATTTTGTTGCAAGCATATAAATACTTTTTTTGTTCAATATTTCAATATCATACCGTGTTTCACTTGGGAAGCCTACGACTTTAGTCGTGCGGAGGATGTCACAGTTGTAGAATGCAAATTATATTTGAGAAATATGACAGAAGAATATGAAGTTGTTTCGTCAAAGAAGATCCAGCAGAATGCTGATCCAGATCCAAGCGGCGCTGCATCCAATGCAGGAGCATTTGCAGTTGTTGCACTGAATTTTGTAATGCCAAGCTACATAAGGGCTAATTCAAAGATTGACATAAATTTCGGGAGCAAGGTGAGTGTTGATGGAGACGTCCTCAGCTACAACGGTGAAGCTGTAGGTACAGTCAGGGCAAGGAAATCTGTAAATGACATAAAAGTGGACACGTCTTACGATATAAAATACACAGGTGGATATTCCAAGGATGGCAGTGTCATATACTTAGATGCGCATTTTCCAAAGAAACTTTTGATCGGAGACAAGGAGGTAGATACAGTTGAAAGCATAGCAAAGCACCACGAGCTGCCTGAGAAATGGATGTGTGACGAAGGCTATTCTTATCAATATGCGCATGTAATTGCCACAGGAATAGAAAGAAAATATGTGGAATCGCTTGGGGTAGACTGGGAGGCCTATTCTAAAGAAGTTGAAAAATATCTTCATGATACTTATGCAAGGAAGCTAGAAAAAAGCCCTGCTGACCTTGATATCTCGCCGTATACTGCATCAAATGACACGGTTGCATTGGATGAAATAAAAGCAAGCACTGTTGATAATAAATCATAGCCTGAAAAACTGCCAGTAGTCTTCCTTTCTTGGCTCGTAAGGGTTGCCTGTAAATGCCATTACGCCTTTTATGAGACTTGGATGAATAGAAAGCGTTATGTATTCCTCCTCATTATACTCATTCATACTGTTCTTTATTACTAATCCATCTGTTTCTGAGATTCTCATAGATCTTACTGACTGCACGTCTGTTATTGCTGAGCTTGGCGCATCTATAACATATATTATCGGTGCAAAGCCCACCGAAATTCGATCTTTTATTTTTTGGAAGAATGCACTGCTATATGTGCCATCATCATTGACATACAAGCCCATTTCTATGCCTGCCTTCATCTCGAGTAGGTTTACTGCTGACTTCATTGCTACCTCTATATTTAATGTGAGCGAAGTAAAAGGTGTGATAGTTATAGTATGCATTGCGCCATTCTTCCATATGTTTGTATACACCCCTTTTTGGTGGTATTTAGCAAGCTCACTGATGCTTGAAGAACTTATGTCTATGCCGTGCTCCTCCCTGACCAGATCTTGTAATCTCTCCCCAAGAATTTCGGTTGCCTGGGAAACTATGCCAGAATTAATTAACTTCTTCAGCATTTCATTAATGTCAAATCTGGCGAATTCTCCTCTGAAAAATCTTGTTTTATTTTCATCTACAGGCAGTTCGCTGTTGATAGCAGAAAGGGCAATCCTGCCAAGCGCGTATGTAATTGCAATCCCTTCTTCGCTGCGCATAGCTGACTTGAGCTGTGCAATGTTGCTTTCCAGAAGGCTGCTTTGCAGCAGCTCTGTCTGTTGCATTGGTTGCCAATTTGCAATGCAGATTTATATCGCTTATTCAATGTTAGACATGCACCATATTTATTATTGTTTGTAGGATTATTATTGATTGGATGGGATCGCTAATACCTTCTAATGATGCTCTTTCACTGTTCGTAGACTACTATGAAATGACATCTGGCAAGGCAAATCTAGACAATGGCATGAATCCTAATGTCACTGAAAACTATTTTATAAGGTCAATTCCGGAACACCTTGGCTCCTATCTTGTTGTGGCTGGGCTTGAGCAGGTTGTAGACTACATAATGAGGTTCAGGCTTGGAAGGAAGGAGAGGCAGTGGCTTGAGGAGCGCGCCGGTGGCGCTCTGGATGACAGGTTTCTCGACTACCTAGAGCACATGCATTTCAAGGGCGACCTGTACGCTATGCCTGAGGGCACATTGGCTATGCCAAATGAGCCAATAATAAATATAACAGGTCCTTCTATAGAGGTGCAGCTTTTTGAGACTTATCTATTAAACATCATGAACTTCCAGACTAAGATAGCCACAAAGGCATCAAGGGTCGTGAATGCTGCAAGGGGGAGAGAGGTTATAGAATTCGGAGCCAGGAGGGCTGATGGAAGGGATGCAGTGCTCGGGGTTCGTGCTTCATACATAGCAGGGGTAAGAGCGAGCTCGCTGCTGCTTGCATGCAAGGAGCTTGGCATACCTTTCAGCGGAACAATGCCACACAAGTTTGTCCAGGAAAGGGCTTCTGAGCTGCAGGCATTCAGAGACTATGCAAACTCATTCCCTGACAGTGCTGTCCTGCTTATAGATACATACAACACAATAAATGGAGCTAAGCTTGCCGGCATTGTAGGCAGGGAGCTTGCTGCAAAGGGGCACAGGCTTGCAGGTGTAAGGATAGACAGCGGTAACTTACTTACACTGAGCAAAAAGGTGAGAAAGATATTAGACAGCAATGGACTGCACAGCACAAAGATAATAGCAAGCGGTGATCTTGACGAATACAAGATAGACTATCTTCTTTCTCATGGAGCACCTATAGACAGCTTCGGAGTTGGGACCAGGCTCATAACAGGAGCAAACTACAATTCTAACACAGGCATGGGAGGGGTCTCTGCGCTTGGCGGGGTCTACAAACTTGTTGAGGTAGAAAGGGGTGGAAAGATGGTTAATACGCTAAAGGTTAGCGATGACAAGAAAAAGATGACACTCCCTGGAAGAAAGCAGGTCTATAGAAGAATAAAGCAGGGTGTGTTCGAGGCTGATATGATTGCATTGTGGGAAGAGCATTTAAGTAAAGAGTGGAAGCCTCTGCTTGTGCCAGTGATACTCAAGGGAAGGTTAGTCAGGAAGATGCCAGGGCTTGAGAGCATAAGGAAGCATTATATGGACCAGATTGCTATGCTTGGTGAAGAATACAAGAAAACAAGCGGTGCACGTAGATACAATGTGCTGCTGAGCAGAAAGCTCATGAAAGAAACTTCTCTGCTTGCTGCAAGGCTCGGCGGGTAGCTACTTCGCTATTTCTGTGACTATTGCAGGGTATACATTCTTTACACCTTCCACAGAGGCGAGGCGCTTTATTGTGCTGTCCATTTCATCCCTAGAAGATACTACTACTGCTATTGCTGTGTGGTCTCCTGAGGTTGTATAAAGCTCCTTGACTGATTCTTGCTTTTTGAGTGCATCTATTGCAGCTATATAGCTTTCAGGGGCTATATCAAATCCCACTATGGCCTCTGACATGTTTAACAAGTAGTACCTTAATCTGGCCTTGTAGCCTATTAACACACCCTGCCTGGCCATCGCATTGATCCTGTTCCTGACAGTCCCCCTGCTTACGCCACTCTCCTTTGCTATTGCTGCTATTGACATCCTATTCATGAAGGAAAGCTTCTCTATAATTGCGATATCATTTTTATTCATATAATCAATATTTTTATTAATTTAATTAAATATATTATAAAAAAGAGAAAATATTTATACTTTTTGATTAAATCAATATTATACAATGGTGACAATATGCAGAACCAAATTGAAATAGGAGAGAGCGTGCCTGAGATATCAGGGAGGGCATGGTTCCCGGAGAAGAAGCAGATAGCTGAATTCAGGATGTCTCGGCAGAAAGGGAAGTGGACTATATTGACATTCTACCCTGGAGATTTCACTTTTGTGTGCGCCACAGACCTTGAAGCGCTTACAGAAAAATACAGTGACTTCAGCAAAAACGGAGCAGATATATTCGCAGTAAGCACAGACACTGTCTACTCTCATAAGATGTGGGCAGAAACATCACCAAGGGTAAAGAACAGCCCTATACCGCTCATAGAAGACCCGAAAAAGGAAATTGTAAGCGCTTTTGGCTTTCTCAACAGCGAGACAGGCGCAGCAAGGCGTGGTCTTGTCATAATAGATCCTGAAGGTAGGCTGCAGTACTATGCAAAGTTCAATGACGGGCTTGGAAAGGACGTAGGGCATATATACTATGCATTCATGGGCCTGAAGTACATCAATGAGACAAAGACCTCTGAGGGCCATATATGCGTGATACCTGCAAACTGGCATGTAGGTGAGAAGGCACTTGATATAGATGTCGTTAATGACATAGGAAAGCTCTGAATAAATTTTGGGGTTGCTGGACGCTATTTAGTCCAGCATTTCTTCTATATGTGCTTTTCCGCAATCAGAGTGTCTAATTTTCTTGGGTTAGCCTGAAGCAATATGGCATTATGGGTATTGTGTGCCAATCCCATGCAAAGGCATTGCGTGAGGCAGCATTGCTGCTACTGCAAACATTGCCGCAAATGCTACTATTACTACTGTAATGACCACTGCACCGAGCGCCATGAGCCTTGATATCTTCTGCTGCTCTGAAAGGGCTACAACTAGAACTCCGAAGCCCCACAACGCTGCAAGCACAAATATGATGTTTGCAACTGGTATGGGCATAAGCCATATTAGAGCTACTGCAGGTATTTCGCCGAACATCGCAGCTGCGAACGTCTTTTCATAGCTGCCATTCCATATCTTTAGGAAATGGTTCCCTATAAGCTGGTACAGAAATGCATTTATGAATATACTGACAGGAATTATTACCCATATCAGCAAAATAGCCCAGATTACTACCAGATATGGTACGTTTATAATTGCAAAAATTGGGTAATTGTAAGCATATACAGGGCTATTAAAAAAGAAGATATAACTGAAGAACATGAAGAGCAGCAATGGTATTATGCTCACCTTGTAGTAGAAAGCAAGCGATTCGCCTATACTCTGCTTTCTTCCTGTTATTGACCCTGGCTTCGAGAAGATATTGCAAACATCTCCCATTATTCCATTTCTTTTTTTGCTCTGCATGCTAACACCATATGCTACTCGTAGTTAAAATATAAAAATAGTAATAATAAAAAAATAAAAAACAAAAGCTCATTAAGATTATGCTTCTTCGCTGTTGGAATCAGATCCTTCTTCCGGACTTTCTGGGCTCTCAGATGATGGCGCTGCGCCACCACTTACTAGCTCACCAATGCCAAACCTTGCTTTGACATCGGTTATCTTTATGGTAACCTTGTCACCCTGCTTTGCTCCTTTTACAAAGATCACAAAGCCGTCCTTCTTTGCTATTCCGTCCCCTTTCGATGCAGTGGCTTCTATAGTTACTTCTATCACGTCGCCAACCTTTATGGGTTTGGGCATAAAGTAATTTGGCTTCATTCTGTCTCCCCTGTCAAACCTGCCTCTGCCTCCTCTGTCTCGTCTTCCAAATTCATCTCCTTCCATATACTTTCCTCTGTAGAATTAGCGCTTTAGACGCTTTACTACTTGATATTTCTATGAAGGTACTCATTTATAAATCTATGGTATGGAAGGGGTTTTTATTCGGTATAAGTAACAGACTAACTATAATAGCTCAAAACTGATATTTCATGGCGTCGGATAAGAATTCGACCACATGTCCTCATATATAGTATTTGATGTTAATCCGTTTTCATCATTTCCGCTATAGTCGTTTGCATTGCCATTAAGAGGCCACCAGCCAACAAGGTTCTGCAAGTCTATAGGCGCACCGCCTATGCCCTCTTGATACAAATCTAAAATTTCATTTTCAGATAGGGATTTATTATAAAGTTGCACATTTGACATATATCCTCTAAGTGGCACTGCTATAAGGAATTCAGATCCTGGTGGTATATATGCCCCATTAGTAGTCTGGTTATTTGAGTAGACTTGCCTGTTTATTATAGCATAACCCTCTAGCGCGCTGCCGTTATACTCCATTGCAACAAGCATCCATTTATCTGAAGGTACAGGATTGTTGTATATACATAGATTTGTATAGTAAAATGCTACTACGATACCATCATTGCAGAAATCTGGTTCTGCAATATCTAGATACGTTCCATTGTATGGGGGTTGAGATGAAGTAAAATTGCCATATGCAAATGCAGTTATAGTATTTGCTGTTGGAGATACATATACCCATCCAACTGCAGTCATTTGCCCAAGATTACCATTGCCAATTGCTGGCAGTGGTACAGAAGGCACAGTGACATTTGAATTTCCTACTGGTACAAAACTGCCTGTGTAGTTGAAGCCTTCCACATATGCAGGCAGCACGCCATTACACATGCCTTCTAAGTTAATGTCTGAGGTTGTTTGAAATCCAGACGGTCTGATTACTTCGCATGCACCAGGAGGGGCTCTTGCCACAAGAGACCCAGTATTGAACACGCCAAGCTGGAAAAATGCTCCTATTGCCAATGCAATAGCGAGAATCGCCCAGCCGTATGTCATCAGGTACTCCATTGCTGATTGCGCCTTTTTAGTGAGTGCAGAGTAGAGAATGCGCTCATTATTAACCGCTCTTACAGCCATGCGATCATTTACACTTTAAAACTAAAACAATTAAAAATTATACTTAGAAAGCAGGTAGTAGCACCAATCGACTTAATATCGGCTTTGAAAATACTACTTTCTTGAAATCCAATTACATATAATATAGTGAATGACGCTTGCTTTCGACCTGTTTGATGAGATATGCTGCAAATTCTCAAATCATCACTTTTACACTTATAGGATGTGTGCAGGGTAGCGTGAATGAAAGTATATACATATATTTGAAATCTTTTTAAAGATTCTTTGAGAAGTAGTTAATGAGGGTATGTACTCAGAAACAAGATCCCTGATAGTCAACGAAGTGATGACATTTCCAGTAGTGACAGGCAGCGAAAAAGAGAGCATCAAGAGCATAGCGCAAAAGATGAAGAAGCACAACATAAGCTCTGTTGTTATAGTCAACAAAGAAAATACTCCCATAGGCATAGTAACGCAAGGTGACATAATAAAGAGGCTGCTCTCAAAAAAGAGGAACCTTCTTTTTGCAAAAGCCAAGGATGTGATGACTTCTCCTGTCATAAAAATCACAAAGGAAAAGAAACTAGAAGATGCTGCAAAGTACATGGTTGAAAAGGGGGTAAAGAGGCTGTGCGTTGTTGATGAGACTGACAGGCTTATAGGTATATTGACACATGAGGATGTTGTCAAGAATGCAAGCTACCTTATAGACGTGCTGAAGGAGGCGCTCAACACAGGATATACAGAAGAGAGCCTGAATAGGTGACTATTTTTTCTTATGCCAGTATTTCATTGTGTGCAGAAGTGCTATGAAGCCGAAGAGTTCCACAAACCAGACATTTGCCATCCTTGAAAATATTGTTATTACCGAAGCAACGCCGAAATCTACCCCTGCGCTGCCGAAGAATGCAACAAGAAAGCCAAGTAGCGCAGCATCAGTAACACCCAGATTGGCAGGTATTCCAGTTATCATTCCAAGCAGCAACGATGATGTGAAAACAAATATAATTGCTGGTATGTAGATAGGAGGCAGCGATACACCGAAGCTCAGTATTATGAAGTAAAGGCTCAATGCATTTAGGAACATTGAAGGCACAGTATACAGCAGAGAATACCAATAGACATCGCCACCGAGCCTCTTGTTGTTCTTGAAATATAAGTCACCAACTTCAAAAAAGCTGCGCAGCCTGCTAAACCTGCTCAGCTTTCTTTTTATGAATGTAAATGGTCCTCTGTGGTAAAGGAACACAAAAGGCAGCATTAGTATGAGGCTTATTATTACAGATTCCAACAGATACTGGTGCACCAAAAATGAAAAGAAGAGGCATATTATTACAAAACCTAAGAAATCAGTGAATATGTCTGTAACTATGGCAGGGAATGTCCTGCCAAACTTTACCCCGGTTAGCCTGTTTATAGTGTACGACACTATTGCGCGACCCCACCTCCCCGGGGTTATATCCATTGAATACATCGATAGATATATCCAGAAATTCTTTCTGCGCTGTATTTTTACGCCAAGGCGCTTCATATACATCTCCCACTTGGGGTAGCGCAGAAGGTATGCCGAGAATATGAGAAGCAATGCTATTGAGTAGTAGAAGCCGTTTATCTTTAGCACAGTGGCGATGAACTTTGGAACGCCTTCGTTCAGTATTGCAAGTATGCTTATAGCAAGGAATATTACAGCGCTGGCCGCAAGTATCGTAATGAGTACATAACCCGCCTTCCTGAGCCTTCTTTCATAATCTACGCTCTTCTTTATGTTTGATATGCTTGCAATACCCTCGCTCATCAAATCATTTCAAAATCTATAATCCTTGAACTTTCTGCATTGCTATCCCTGCTTAGGAGTGCTACCTTGCTGGGCTTGTTGTAATCTGTCAGAAGGTAGCCTGATGCCTTGGATATTTTTTCGGCGAAATCCATTATGTCATCCTTATCTGGCATCATGCTGTATTCCAGGCCACGGCTTTTGCCTCTAGATCCTCCAACAAACACAAATCCTTTTACTTCTACATAATCCGGATTACCTTTCTTTATAAGCTCTGCATACCCTTCAGGGTCTGTCATGTTGAGCCCTTTAACAAGGGTAAGTCTGAAAACCCTGCGGGTCTTTAAAGTAGAAAATATCTCAAGGAACTTCTGGAACCTGTCCCATGCATTAGGTATCTTCGGCCTTGTGACCTTCTCATATATTTCCTTATTTGGCGCCTGTATCGAGACATATAGTTGAGTAGGCAGTGTGGTAAGCTTTGAAAGGGCATCAGGCATTGTGCCGTTGGTAACTAGGAATGTACTCATCTTCCTTTTATGGAATGCCTCTAGTACTTCGCTCATCCTCGGGTAGAAAAGGGGCTCGCCAGTAAGGCTCAAGGTTGCGTGGGCTGGAATATTGGCTTCCCTCCATTTCTCCTTGTCGACTTTTGGGTTGCCTTTGTAGCCGCTCACTAGTCTCTTCTGCTCATTTATCATTCCTTCAACTATTGCTTCAGGATCTTCCCAGCTTACAGCATTGAGTTCGTTCCACCTTATGCCTTCTTCTTCGGGTATTATGCGCCAACAGAACCTGCATGCAAGGTCGCACCCTATGGCAGTGGTGGTCTGGAGGCATCTCCAGCTCCTTATACCATAGAACTGGTTTTTATAGCATAGAGTTCCACCTTCCTTCATGCTGCTCGTCGTATAGTTGCAAAGTTTTACTGCGGAATGCGCACCTACAAAATGGTATCCCTGCCTCTTCATTATGCTTGCTAGCTTTTCAGGCATCTCCGGCTTTTCGGCAAGTTTCTCATTTGACTTCTCTTCAGCCATCAGAATCAACCCGCATAACAGCCATATGTATAAGCAGTTTTATATACGCACTTTTATATAAACACTTATAAATAAATAATCAAGGGTTGCATGCTACAGCTCAAATTCAACGGAAAATTTGTTTATACAGATGATCAGTCTACTATAGACACTCTCCGCCGCGGCAATATAGGCACACAGGATGGCAATATATATAAACTTGAAAACGAAGAGGCACTCTATCTTATGGATGTGCGTAATGCCTCTTGCGATTTCAATGGAAAGGATGTTACCTTCAGTGAACTTGCAAAGGCATTTGGCAAGGGCAAGAAGTTTATAGCGAGGTACTTCACATACAAGGATTGGAGAGATAGGGGGCTTGTCGCAAAAAGCCCTAGCTTTGACTACAAAACCCCAAACAAGACACCGCTGAAAAGGTATCCTTCTACAGCCATTGCCTTACCGCACTACAAGTTGCACGGTTTGTTCTTCCCTGGAGATCTGCTTGTCATAGTGGATGACAAAGAGAAGGGCAAGGATCTTTACGAAAGCCTGTGGTTCGGCCAGTATGGCTCATACAAAGCGGCAGACAGGGGGCAATTGAATAAGCTTGATATATTCGAGGCACTTTACCTGATAGAAGGAAAAGTTTTAGAAATAGATAACGCAAAAAAGAGGGAAATAATAGAGTATGCGGAATCAAGGCGCCCTGACTTCATGAAGCTTTATGAGGTCTACAGAGACTGGCGCATGAATGGCTATGTGGTAAAGACTGGCTTTAAGTTCGGTACGCACTTCAGAATATATTTCCCTGGTGCACGGCCTATAAAAAATGACAACTGGGTGCATTCGAAGCATGTTATACATGTGTTCCCTAAGAATTCGAAGCTTCTTATATCAGAATGGGCAAGGGCAGTGAGAGTTGCACATTCTGTTAGAAAGACCTTTATACTGGCAATACCTGGAAAGCTCAATGCTGCAAGCTCTCCTGTTGACTTCATACTTTACCACAGGCATGGCGGTGAGGCTGACACGCCTTCTGAGAACCCTCCAAGGTACGCAATGCTTAGCCTAAGCGAAGAGGAGTACATAGGTGGCAAGGAATTGGCAGGCGCGATAAAAACAGCGAAGGAAAAGAGGCTAGAGCTGATGCTTGCAATAATGGACCGCGAAACAGCCGTTACATACTACAGGATCAGGCAGATAGAGCTGCTTGGAAGCAAGCATGAGTACTATGAAATTGACTGGATGCAGCCTTAGGCAGTATAGATTCCGCTATTGGCAAAAACAAAAAGAATTTATAAATATATTTATGATAAGATAATTGAATAGGTGCTTGTTATGAAGATGAGCGATTTGTACCATATGGATATATACAGCGATAATGGCCAGTACCTGGGCGACGTACAGGCGGTAATCCTGAACCTTGAGAGCGGGGAGGTAAGCAGGCTGCTTACAGTCCCATGGAAAAACATCAAGGGAGACGCAAAGACTGTGTTGACTCAGAAGAGCATACTTTACAAGAACGTTAAGAATGTCGGAGATGTAGTACTTGTTTCAGCACCTTCACCAGCTTCAGCAGCAGCATCCGCGGCGTCTAAGGAAGAGATAAACGACTTGAGCAGATAATCTTTCTTTTGTTTTTTTCAGCCTCTTTTCCTATTTTATTACTTTGGGCACTAATATGCCGTTCTGGTTGAAATATGTGCCAGAATAGGCGTTCTTTACCTTGTTCAGGGTGCTCGCAAATATTACGTGTGCAAATCTCACTCTAGGCCTCAGCATTATCTTGTAGGGCGCATTGTTTACAACTTCAAGAGTTACAGTGCCGCCGAAGCCTGCATCTATTATTGTAGGTGGCATTGACAGTCCGTGGCGAGCCCATGTGCTCCTGAGTTCAACAAAGCCTATCAAGTTGTCAGGAAGTTTTATGTACTCTAGTGTAGAAAGCAGCACCTGTGAATGCGGAGGTATTATAAGCTCTTTTTTGCCCTTCTCTATTATGTATGCATTCTTTATGTGCTTCTCATTTGAAGGGTCCATTACGAAATCCTTAAGGTTGGGGTTGTGGTATGCTATCTCATTTGCAAGCCTGAGGTCGAGGCCGTTTTCTCTTATGATTTCTTTTATGAAAGGTTTCACTATGAGCCTCTTTGCCTTTATAACATTCTCCAAATCAAAGTCTGAAAGTATCATAAGAAGGAATTTGCAAAAGAAAGTATAAAAATATTGTTAATGGACATCACAGAAGAAGTGTTGCCAAAGTGTTTTTATATGTGAATTCGGATTTCATTATGGTGCCATAATGTTTATAGTATTCGAGGGGATAGACGGTTCTGGAAAAACTCTACAGTCAAAGCTGTTATATGAAAGCCTTACTGCAAAAGGAATTAAAGCCTCACTCACAAAGGAGCCTACAGAAGGACCTGTAGGCAGGCTGATAAGGCAGAATGCAGCTGGCGTGGCTGGTAGCTTCATAAAAGTCAACAAGAAAATTGCAGACAGGGGTATAGATGGAGTGCTTGTAAACCAGTTCGCGATGCAGGCACTCTTTGTAAGCGACAGGCTCTACCACATAGAGCAGTTCATAGAGCCTGAGCTTGCAGCAGGGCATGTAGTAATCTCTGACAGGTACATGCTTTCTACAATTGCATACGGCATGGCAGCAGGGATAAGCAAAAAGTGGCTCGTTGCTCTGAACAAGGGCCTTATAGAACCAGACATAACATTTCTATTGGACCTTGATGTAAAGGCAGCATTGAAAAGGATAGGCAAAAGGCAAGGGACAAAAGAGCTTTTCGAAAAAGAGGAGTTTCTCAACAGGGTGAGAAGGGCATACCTACAGCTAGCAAAAGGGAGAAGGGGCTGCTTTATAGTAGATGCATCAAAGGACAAAGAGGAAGTTGCAGCAGATATAAATAGGATAGTGAGCAAATATTTATAGAATAGTTTTGTAGATGTGGTTGCATGGCAATGGCTGAAAAGCGTTTAGATATATTCGACGATGAAAAGATAATAGGGGCTTCTACAATAACTACTATAGGAACAGTGAGGATAGTTGCTTCGAAGGACGCAGACCATGAGTTTCATTTCCTTGTAATGACAATACAGCACAGAGATTCTTTTATAGACCTTGCAGAAACAGAACTTAAAGATATGCAAATGGCAGAATCTCTTATTGCAGCCTTCTACAAGGCACACGGGCTTGACAGCTACTCAAAGATTGAGCTTGTAGGTAGTGGCGCTGGTAGAACTATACCACATTTCCACACACACTTCCTGCCGGGCAAGAGCGATCTATTTAACAACAATCCAGGCAACAGGGCGTTGCACAGGAGTGCAGATCAGCTTAACGAAATAGTGTCAAGGCTCAAGCCGGAGTTTGAAAATCTGAAGAAAAGCGTTCTGCACATTTGAATCCTGCACTATTTATATTTTATACGCTTCAAATATCTAACAGCGTCGCTCCTATCGTCTAGTCCGGTCAAGGACACGGCCCCTTCGAGGCCGGGACCCGGGTTCAAATCCCGGCGGGAGCATCTATAGGATTGTTTCGCATTAGAAACAAAAATTTATTTAGTAAAATTGGCAGTAATATTATGGAGATAGAGACGAAGATTGATAAGATAGACCCCAAAGAAGTAGTAAATATTCTAAAGAAAAATAAGGCAAAGTTTTTAGGGAAATTTTTATTTAGAAGATTTGTATTCAACCTTGAAGATAAGAATGGAGGGGATAGGTTCGTAAGACTCAGAACAGACGGAAAGAGGACAACACTAACATACAAGCACAGGATTGGAAATACTCTCGCAAATACCGAAGAAATAGAAACTGAGGTGAAAGATTTTGATGCAACTGCCAAGATACTGTCTGAGATTATTCCTGGGCCTCTTTACCAGGAAAACAGAAGGACTGCCTACATTTTAGACGGAGTTGAAATAACTATAGATGAATGGCCAAAACTGCCGCCGATAATGGAAATAGAGGCAGATTCTGAGGAAAAAGTAAAGGAAACTATAGCCAGGCTTGGCATCAAGGGCAGGGAACTTGGAAATATAGGATGGACAAAGGTATATTCTATGTATGGCATCGATTTGCAGAGCTTCAAGGTTCTAAAATTTGAAGATGATGAAGATAGTTAGTTTTTCAAGATTGGAAGCTTTGCTAGCTGTGCGTCGGCCCTATGACTGCATTGTGCGCAACACTTTTTAAGAAATGTTTATCCTCTGCTTTGCTTCCAATATCTTTCTCTTCTACACGTAGAAGAGTGAAGATAAGAAATGCTTCTTCGTGATTGATTTCCTTGCCTATTGTCTTTTTAATTTCATTAGATATTAAGTCAAGCATCTGCCTATCGCTCTCAAACCCTGGTTTTGCTTTATCCCCTTCACTAACTACAGCAATTGCCTTATTTATTTCTTCAAGAGCAAGTGCCTTGAGGTCTTCTTCGCCTTTTATTGAGAATTCCCAATTAGAGGTTACACGATTAATGCTATCTTTAACTACTTCAAGACCAAAATTAATAGAATTTTCATTAAACTTTTCTCCGAACTTTAAAGATAGTATATCTCCAAATGATATGAATGCAACTGATATATAGTCAAGCATATCCTTTGCCTGCTGATCCCCCTTTTCAATTCTTATGTAGTTCCTGAAATCATAGTGGGGCTGTTGCATATGGCTAAAAATTGCCATGCAAACACCATATACTACTTCGCTTTTTTCATATTTAATGCTTTCCTTTTTGAAATTCTGCCAAAATATTATCTTACCGTAATTATTCTACTGATTGCATATTTGCGAAATGCTTTATAAATGAAGCACTTTAACTTATTAATTAGGTTTTACAAATGCAAGGAGGCCCATCACGAAGGATTTATAACATTATATATGTTTCGCTGCTTGCATCAGCAGCAACTTTCTTAATAAGATTTTTTGGCTACATTCTTTTAGGCAACAGCGTTCTACTAGTAGAATCTCTGCATATGGGCGTTGACATAATAGCAAGTGTGGCTGTAGTTGTTGTAATTTATTTGGTGCACTCGAATCTTGCAAAGAGATATCCGTATGGACTTTACAAAATAGAGGATCTTGCATCATTGTTCATAGGCATAATAGTACTTGGCGTTGCTGTTGAAATTACAGGCAGTATATTCAAGCAGCCGCCAGTGTTTCTTTTATACTCTTCAATAGTTGAATTAATCTCTGTACTGCCACTTGCCGCTGCTGGATATCTGAAGTTTGCTGCTAGCAAGAATCTTAATTCACCATCTCTCAGGTCTGATGCATTCCATTCCTTTGGAGACGCTCTTGAAGGATTTAGTGTTGCTTTCGGATTGTATCTTGCAGTTGTTCTGAACAGCGTCATCGCATACTATTTGGCATTGCTTATAGCCCTGATTGCATTGATTATAATTTCATTGGACTTGCTTAGAAATAGCATTTATGGTGTTTTGGATCTGCCAAAAAGCGTGCAGCTCAACAACAAATTGGAGGGCATAATACAAAGGGTTTCAGATGCAAAAATAGTTTCAATAAAACTGCGCTGGGCAGGCCCTGTAATCTTCTCAGAGATAGTGCTACAGATGAATCCCAGACTCTCTATAGAAGAGGCACATATGATCAGCGATAAAATAGAATTGGCTTTACGACATGGCATACCAGAACTTGAAAATATTACCATACATATAGAGCCTACAAAAAGAGAATATTTTAAGGTGTTTATCCCTCTTAAAGCACGCAGGGGCAAGTATTCTGTAAATAAAAACATGTCGACAGCAAAATATGCTGCAACAGTAGTTATCGATAAGAGTAACATTAAAAAAGTCAGTATATCAGAACTCAGCCTTAAGAACAAGAGGTTCAAAGGAGTAGAGATTGCTGAGCGTCTGGCAGAAGCTGGATTTACTGATGTAATCACATTCAAGATTGGGGAAATGACTTTCGGCGTGTTGCTTAGGCACAATATAAATATATGGAAGGCAAAGTCTAAGTCATTTAACAGCACTGTGAAAGATTTCGCAAATTTCAAATTGGATCAGATAAAAGTGCCAACTTTTGAAGCTTCATGGCGTAGGCTCATGCATGAATAAAAGTATTTATTTTTAAAATCTGCATTTTTGTTGGTGATAATGTAAGACTTAAAAGAGAACTTAGCCTGTTCGATGCAGTAATGATAAATTTAGGCGCAATAATAGGGGCAGGCATATTTGTAATAATAGGCATTGCTGCAGGAAAGGCAGGTGCAGCTTTACCGATATCTATACTTGTTTCCGCAGTTGTCGCAATATTGACAGGATTGAGCTTTTCAGAAATAGCAATGCATGTTTCTAAGGAGGGAGGAGTATATGAATATGCAAAAGAGAGCATTTCTCCTGCGTTCGGCTTCGTCGGGGGCATTATGTGGATATTTGGCAACATAGTAGCTGTGGCGGCAGTATCAATAAGCTTAGTAAGTTATGTCAATTCCGCATTGGGCACTAATTTTCCTGCTACATATATGGCATTTGCCGTGATAATAGGGTTTGCAATTGTGAATGCCCTTGGTATAAAGCACTCTGCAAGGACACTTGCAGTTATGGTATTAATAAACATAAGCATATTGATCTTGTTTGTAGCAGTTTCATTCTTCTTCTTTAAAGCTGGAAATTTCAAAGGGATGCTGCATGGCAACCCTTCAAATATCTTGTCCGGAGCGGCAATAATATTTTTTGCATTCACAGGGTTTTCAAGAATAACAACTGTAGGTGACGAGGTCAAAAATCCAGAGCACACAGTGCCGAGAGCAATAATAATATCTATTGCAATTTCGGCGTTAATCTATATAGCCGTTGCCGCAGCAGCTCTTGGGCTCGTGCTGCCACACTATCTTGCTAACTCAGCTGCACCACTATCCACAGCAGTATTGCAAGCTACACATATTGGAATCTTAGCTGCTATTATATCAATAGGAGGAATATTTGCCACTGGGGGCGTTGTACTCACAGGCATTCTTGGGGTTTCAAGAGTGCTTTTTGCTATGGGGAGGGATAGAGAACTGCCAAAGCAAGTAAGCAGACTAGATAGTTTTTCCACTCCAATAAACGCGATAATCATCGCAACTGTGTTTAGCATTGCCTTTGTGGCCTTTGTATCATTTGAATCAATAGTCGAAGCATCTAATGCGCTAATACTGCTGGCATATGCAACTATAGATGTATCTGCAATAAATATCGCAAGAAAGTTCGTGGGCAAGAGGAAAGGCCTGCTTTATTCAAGGTATTTCTCCATTATACCGCTTCTTGGACTTATAAGCATAGCGTTCACTGTCATTTACCTAGGAGTCACAAGCATTGAAATAGCATTCGGGATAATGCTCTTTGCAATTGCCTATTATGCAATAAAAATAGCACTTGAAAATGCTGGCTATACAAGTAAGAGGATACTTGTAGTTCCTGCACACAGCATAGTCAGGCAGTTTGGCAGGAGCAGAATGCGTGCACAATAATTTTTTGTATAATTTAGAAATTGTACAGAGCACTTTTAAACCTTTTATGATGTAATTCAATCATGGAAGGGCTACCAATAGACAGTTTGTGTAAAGTTTCTAGGATTGCACTTACAGAAGAAGAAAAAGCAAGAATGGAGAAAGAGCTTGAAGAGATACTGGAATACTTTGATTCCATTTCAGATGTAGATTGCGATTCCTATGATCCTGCATACCATCCGGTTGAAATCCAGCCAAAATTCAGAGAAGATGAGGTAGAAGAGTATATTTCAGCGGATGAGATGATCAGCCAGACTAAAACATATAGGTTTTTTGTAGTTGGACCTAAGATATAGTGGTACAATGGGGATGATTTCCGAGTTTGCAGCATCTGAGTTGCCAAAAGATTATTATGCCAACCTTTTATCTGAGATTAAGGAAATAAACAAGAAGCTTAACGCATTCAATGTGGTAAATGAAGGCATATCTAGCGGTTTCCCCTTCAGCGTAAAGGACAACATTTGCGTCAAAGGCTTTGAGGCTACTGCAGGATCGAGAATGCTCAAAGGATATATACCCCCATTCAATGCTACTGCAGTTGAAAGGCTGTTGGCGAAAGATTATGGCTTTGTTGGAAAGACAGCAATGGATGAATTCGGGTTTGGCAGCTTTGGAATAAATACAGACAGGATAGCAAGAAACCCTTTTGACACTGACAGAGTTGCTGGCGGATCAAGTAGTGGTGCAGCTGTAGCAACTGCTATCCTGAAATATCATGTAGCTATGTGTGAGTCCACAGGAGGGTCAATAGCAAATCCCGCAGCAAATTGCGGGGTGGTTGGCTTTACTCCGACCTATGGTGTAATCTCCAGATACGGGCTCATAGACTACTCCAACTCACTAGATAAGATAGGTTTCATGGCAAGGAAGGCAGAAGACATCAGAACTGTATTAGATGTTGTAAGAGGACCAGACAAAAGAGACACTACATCTGTAGACAGGCAAATAACAGGGGTAAAGAAAAGCAGGCTTTATATTATCAAGGGTACGCTTGAAAAGGTTGACAAAGAAGTGGCGTTAAGCTTCTCCAAGTTTATAGACAAGCTTGGAAGCGAAGGGTATGAGATAAAAGAAGTTTCTGTAGAAGATATAGAAAAATCAATACCCGCATATTATATAATATCGATGGCTGAAGCGTCAACAAACCTGGCAAAATACAACGGTTACAAATATGGGCTCAAGAATGAAAACTTTGTTGAACAGTACAACGATTTTTTCACAGAAGCAAGGGCTAATTTCGGCATCGAGGCAAAGAGAAGGATAATCCTTGGCACTTTTGTAAGAAGTGCAAATGTCAAAGGAAGATATTATTATAGGGCACTAAAAATTAGGGCTAAGATAATAGAGAGAATGTCTGCAATACTACAAGATGGCTTTATAATAAGCCCAACTCTGCCAATGAAGGCACCTAAATTAGAAGAGGCACAGAGGCTGCCTCCAGTCAAAGCATACATGAGTGACTTCTTAAACATCCCGCCGAACCTCGGAGGCTTCCCACATATATCATTTCCGTTTGACTACATAGATGGCCTGCCGATCGGCGCACAGATTATAACCTCACATTTCAATGATTATGCACTACTGGATTTCGCTTCCGAATGGGAGAAACAATTTGAATACAGGTTCAAATACAATTTGGGGAGTCTATGAAAATAGGGCTTGAAGTGCATATTGCACTGCCTACAAAGAGCAAGTTGTTCTGCGGCTGCTCCACAGAGCAGACAGAGTTGCCTAACTCGCATGTATGCCCTGTATGCATGGGCTTTCCTGGAAGCAAGCCAGTTCTCAATAAAAAAGCATTAGAAGTGTGCCTCAGCGTGGCCAATGCGCTGAAATGTAAGTTGGCAGAAAGCACTTCTTTCATAAGAAAGACTTATTTTTACCCTGATCTGCCAAAGTCATTCCAGATAAGTCAACTTGATCAGGCAGTTGGTACCGATGGGCGTGTAATAATAAAAACAAGTGCAGGTAGCAAAGAAATCAGGATAACTAGGGTGCAACTTGAAGAAGATCCTGCAAAGATAATAAGGGGCGAGGATTATACACTTATAGATTTCAATAGGGCAGGTGTGCCTTTAGCGGAGATTGTCACTGCACCAGACATTTCCAATGAAGAAGAGTTATCTTCTTTCATAAACGAACTCAGGAGCATACTTTACTACCAAGGAGTCGATATAAACAAGGAGCTCAAGGCAGACTTGAATATATCAACAACAGGAGACAGGGTGGAGATAAAGAATGTTACAGGAGTTAAGAACCTTCTAGACGCGATGAGATACGAAGTATCAAGGCAGGAAGAACTTGCAAGAAATGGGCATGAAATACACTCAGAAACGCGCTCTTATGATGAAAGCAAGATGGAAACCGTTGGGTCTAGGGAGAAGGAGAGTGCTGAAGAGTATGGCTTTATATTCGAGCCTGACTTGACTGTATATGATACCAGCTGGGCGGTGCTCAAAGAACCAGTAATAGCAAGCCGCATTGCTGAAGAATATTCAAAAAAGTACAACTATAGCGAAGGCACTATTTATGACCTTATAAAATTTGACATGAAAGCACTTGAATTTATAGATTCAGCAAAAGAGAGGTATAGCATGCAGTCTGTTGTCGGATGCATAGAGCTGTTAAAAAAGTATGACTTAATGAGCATTGATGAGGCCTCTTTTGAAAAGGTATTGAAGGCTCTAGATTCAGGCATTTCTTTAGATGAAAGCAAGATAAAGTTGCTGATTTCAGGAAAGAACGTTGAAGAGCGGCACTTGAACGATGAAATTATAGAAGACATAATAAGAAAAGAAATTGGCGATGCGGAAAAGTTCAAAGAGGAGTATGCAAGGAACCCAAAAATAATAAACTTTATTGTGGGCAAGGTCGTAAAAGAATATGGTGCAAGCCCTGGCTATGTTGCGGAGAAAATAAGAAAGATGCTAAATTTATGAATGGAGATTTTATGATTTCAAAAGAAATAAACTGTGGCGAAATAAATGAGTCCTACATTGGCAGCAGCGTCAAGGTATACGGATGGTGCAGAAGCATAAGGGATCATGGAGGAAAGCTCTTTGTTGATCTGGCAGACAGATATGGCATAACCCAGTTGGTGTTTGAGAAGGACACACTTGCCGAAGCGAAAAGGCTGGGCAGAGAATATGTAATAATGGCAGAAGGTATTGTAGAGAAAAGAGATGCAGATACAGTTGATACAAAGATACCTACTGGAATGGTAGAAATAAATGTTAAAAATACAAAGATAATAAGCGCTTCTAAGACACCGCCTTTTGAGCTGATAGAAGAGAAAAAAAGGTTTCTCCCAGATGAGGAGGTAAGGCTCAAATACAGATATTTGGATCTTAGGACTAGGAGGATGATAAAAAATATAGAATTAAGGCACAAGATTACCAAGTCATTAAGGGAATTCCTTTGGGCGCAGGATTTTCTTGAACTTGAGACTCCTACTCTGGTCAGAGAGACATATGATACTGGTGCAAGGACTTTTTTGGTTCCTTCAAGCACTAAAAAGGGAAGCTTTTATTCGCTGCCGCAGTCACCTCAGCTGTATAAGCAGATTTGTATGATAGGAGGGCTTGACAAATACTTTCAAATAGCAAGATGCTACAGGGATGAAGACCCCAGGGAGGACAGGCAGCCAGAATTCACCCAGATAGACATAGAAATGTCATTCAAAGACGAGAGATACATACAGGGCGTTGTTGAACGCATGCTGCAAAAGGCTTTTGCCGATTCATTGAATTACACCATTGAGACACCATTCAGGCACATGAGTTTTGATGAAGCAATGGCCAATTATGGCAGTGATAAGCCAGACCTCAGATTTGGGAGTAGGATAATAGACATAACCAGCGAGGCAGGGAAAAGCAGTTACAACATACTCAAAAGGATCGTAGCTAATGGAGGAAGCGTAAAGGCACTGCTCTTCGATGCTGATTACGGGCACAGCAGCAAGATAACAAGCAAGTACATGCTTAAGGTAATAGAGTTGGTGAAAAGCTACGGCTTGCAGGGGCTCACATGGCTGTATGTAGAAAAAGGGAAGATACTTTCAGAGCCTCCTAGCATAGCTGATGCATTCAGGCCTATAGAGAAGGAGCTCCTTGCGAAGTTTGGTAATGTAGAAGATGGAAGTATAATAGTAATAGGGAGCGACTTGTCAGAAAAGCTGCTGCTAAATGCAATGGGCAAACTCAGAAATGTGATAGGTGCGCATATAGGAAAATACTCTACAAAATATGCATTTGCATGGATAGATGCATTTCCGCTTTTTGAAAAAGATGATATTACAGGAAAGCTCAAACCATCGCATAACCCGGTCACGGCTCCGACTGAGGAGACTGCGCATCTAATTGACACAGATCCCTCAAAAGTGATAAGCAGGCAGTATGACCTTGTGCTAAATGGCTATGAACTCGGAAGTGGCTCAATAAGGATAACAGATCCGAAATTGCAGAAAAAGATACTTAAGATGATAGGCATCGAAGAAGAGAGCGCCGAGGATAGCTTTGGATTTTTCCTCGAGGCGCTATCTTATGGAACGCCAATACATGGAGGAATTGCCCTTGGACTGGATAGACTTGTTGCAATTGCAGCAGGCAGCAGCAACATACGCGATTTCATACTTTTCCCTAAAAACAAGAAGTATGAGTCTCCATTAGATGGATCGCCTTCGGCCATAAGCAAGAAGAGACTCTTTGAAGATTTCGGCATATCTCTTGACACTCACGCCCACACTGAAAAAATATCTAAAAAATAGAGTTATTTTACTTTATACACCGTTTTGAACTCTTTTACAAATTCGTTCGATGCGCCATACAGCATACCAAGGCCCATTATTGAGAACACTGTTATGATTGTTGCAGATGAAAGCAGCAATGATAATACTTGAAATGCAAGTATGTTGCTGTAGTACATTTTACCCATAAATAGTATGCCTATCACAAATACGATCCACATAAAAAGTGCTGATAATGCTATTTCATGATAATGATGACCGAATATCATGAGAAACATAAAGTAAAGTACGAACAGTATGCCCCCTATGGTAAACAGCAGCATTAGCATGGCAAGATTTGAGAATACAAGTATTGGCAGGGTGAATAACAACGATGCCACTACCATAGCAATCATCAAGTAGCCTACGTTTTTAGAATGCCTTATGTACTCTGCTTCATTCATTATCCTTACAGTGTTCAGATGAGCATTGATCGCTCCTCCTACTATAGCAAATGTGCCTACTAAAAATATTACAATCCAAAGGAGCAGAATCTTCACAGGACTTATAAGGAACAGCTGTGTAAACACAAAAGTAGAGAGCATGGCTATGCTGTACATCGCAGCAAAAACTATAAATGAGAAACCGAACAGGCGCCTATTCTGGAATGCCCAGTATTTTCGTATATGCTGTCTTGAATATCTCAAATAAGCACCGATATCTTATCTGCAGCTAAGATTTATATATTTGACCGTGTTTGACTTCTGGCTGGTGTATAACAACAGGCAGTGCACAAAATCATATCAAGAGCAGCAGTATGTCACCAAAGAGTATTGATACTATTGTGCCTATTAATATGAATAGCGCCAAAGGCACTGCTGCCTTATATACTGGCAATTTTCTGCTTGTATGCTTTATCTCAGAAATAAGCTTTCTCGTTGCAAGCCTGCCGAATTGCTTTGAAACACCCTTGAAGTACTTTATTTCAGAATTGCTCATCAGATTAGTTGCAATTATATCGCCCTCATCAAGCGAGCTTGCAGGAACAAACCTTATCATGCGCATGTTTATGCGCTTCTCGTAAAAGCCCAAAATCGCGGAAGGTATTGCTAGTATCAAAATTATTATCAAGGAGTAGATCCTAAAACCGAAGAAAAATGTAAGATATGCAAAAAGCAACAGGTACGCCATGAAAAGAATGACACCTTTTGCTATATTGTTTTTGCTTACCCTAATGTCTTTTTCATTCTGGCTCTTTGGAGCTAACGCTGCATAATATATTGGTACAGCTATCAATGCAAATACTCCTGTGGCGATGAAAACAGATATTATGAAAGGTATGCCGAACTGATTATTGTCAATAAGAACCGCTGACTGCTGTATGGGCATTATAAGTGATATAGTAGCAAATTCAAAGCTGTCACCTAGACCAAGCTGCCCTGCTTTGTAAAGCACATAGCCTATTGCAAGAATAGCCACTGCGATTAATATGCTGAGCACAGCTACTGTGATTGTGTAGGTTAGCGTCATAACAAGCCCTACTGCAAAGCATGTGTATACGAAGATTTCTGGCACGTTTCGCTTGTTGTAGACATCGTATATAGCGTATGCTGAGGCTATGGCCAGTAGCAGTATTATCTTCAAGGCGTAAAGGTACATGCAAACATTCTTTAACTGTTAACGATTTGTAGAAAAGGTTTAAAAAGATTATCTAGCACAAATAAATCATATCAAGTGATTCATGCAGAAGTGGGATGAATAAAATGCAGCAGCAGAGAATTAAGTTGTCATGGGATATGCTAGTTAGGCATAGCTGCAGCTGCATTAATAATTATGGCACATTTGTGCCTGCTGCATAAAAGCATAAGCTTAACTCTTTTTTAAGGTGCTTTTATGCGTGCAATAAAACAACACTTATTTGGTATTAATGAAACAGGGCAGAGGCAGCGTTCTTCATACAAAGAGGAAATGCTTATATCAGAGATAGGCCTTGACCATATAACCTCTGCCACATCATTTGTTGACTATATATATGAGAAATACGGCTTTTCAAAAAGCGGGGTATGGTATACTCTTAAGAAGCTGAAACAGAAGGGGCTCATAGATTTTGCAGAAAAGGGCGAGGAATACAAGCCTCTTGAGCTTACTAGGACAGGCATAAGTGTAGTCAGGAGCACAGTGCAGGCACGTATAAGCATCAGCAGAGGAGTTTATGCTGTAGCAGCTAGAGCTTGAGCGCGAGAAGCAGCTTCTTTAATTGTAAACCAAGCGAGTAGCCGCCGAGCCCATCTGATGCTACTACCCTGTGGCAAGGGATTATTATAGGCAGCGGATTTTTATGCAGCGCAGAGCCTACAGCTCTCCATGCACCTGGCCTGCCTATCTCTTTTGCTATCTCCTTGTAGGTCTTTGTCTTGCCATTTGGTATGCGCGATGCTGCAATCAGCACATCTTTTTGAAATCTTGTGATTTTTAGCTTGTTTATAATTGCAACCCTAAGAGTGTAGATTTGGCGCAACATTGCATCTGTTTAATTTGCCAGCTAAAGCTTATATTTTTTTATTTCAGCAATGATATTGTTATTCTATGGATAAAGCACAAAGCGCAATGGAATACCTAATGACGTATGGCTGGGCTATACTGATAATCGCAATAGTTTTCGGTGTACTTGTTGCAAGCGGTGTATTCAGCCCAAATTCATTTGTAACTCCATCATGCACATTACCGGCAGGACTCTCATGCGGCAACTTCTTCCTTTATGCTAACGGCACCCTTTCTGTACAGATAATAAACTCAATGCAGGATCCTGTGAATATTACAGCAGTTGGATGCGCGCAGGCAGGATCTAAAGTGACTATGCAGCCTCCTTACAATCCCCCCTCAAATCAAATTTACATACCTTCTAGTGGAAGCCAGTATGTGAATTTTGTATGCTCTTCTACAGGCATTCCAGTGAGCACGCTTTTCACTGGCAATATAGACATAAATTATACTGATGACATAACAGGTTTCCAGCAGACAGCGCCTGGAAAAATTATTGCCAAATCTTCATGAAAAATCAGCTGCTTTTGTTTCTTTCTACAGAGCGCCTTGTTATTTCGAGGCTGCATGCACTGTGCGTTGAGCACCATTTTTCACACAT
>OGCG01000352.1_pt1 | contig 29662 bp, 30 predicted proteins | sample 1570061 | NCBI WGS metagenome assembly OGCG01 (sample SAMN06268698, study PRJEB24515) | hot springs metagenome | isolation source: Joseph's Coat, Yellowstone National Park, Washington, USA | place: USA:Joseph's Coat, Yellowstone National Park, Washington, USA
ACGCTCGTGGATGACAATGCCTCTACAAGTAACATGCTGGAATACCTGAAAAGTATTCCTCATGTGAAAGCAAGCATTTCTGATGAAGCGAGAAGCCCTGAACAAATGGATGTGGCTCATATAGAAGCCCCATCCGTAAGGGTGGGGTAGTTCACCATTGTGCTGACTCAGTTATAATGCTTATTCGGGTTGCAACGCAATCTTGCATTTGGTAGTATGGGATAGTATGGATACTGTAAATACCGTAAACTGCGGTGAAATAAACAAAAAATACATAGGCAAAAAGGTAAAGCTATACGGCTGGTGCAGGCTCATAAGAGACCATGGCTACAAGCTGTTTGTAGACCTTGCAGACAGGTACGGCAGCACGCAGCTGCTTTTCGAAGGAGAAAGTGAAATGCGCAACAGCATAGGCAAGGAATATGCTGTTGAAGTTGTCGGAAAGGTAGAAAAAAGGGATGAAGAGACTGTTGACAAATCCAACCCTACAGGAGAAGTCGAGGTTAAGGTGGAAGGGCTGAAAGTGCTTGGAAAGTCAAAGCTCCCACCATTCGAGATATTTACGGAAAAGAAGAGGTATATTGCAGATGAGGATCTCAGGCTTAAGTACAGGTTCTTGGACCTAAGGAGAAGGGAGCTCCTAAATAATATACTTTTCAGAGACAAGGCAACAAAAATAATAAGGAAATACTTTTGGGACAACGATTTCATAGAGGCGGAGACGCCCATACTCATGAAGGATACGTATGAGACCGGCTCCAGGACATTCCTTACTCCTTCAAGGATAAAGAAGGGCTCGTTCTTCGCGCTTGCCCAGTCACCACAGATTTTCAAGCAGCTTGCTATGATAGGAGGCCTGGGCAACTACTTCCAGATAGCACGCTGCTTTAGGGACGAGGATCCGAGAGAAGACAGGCAACCGGAATTCACACAGGTAGATCTGGAGGTATCATTCAAGGATGAACATTATATACAAACACTCATAGAGGGGCTTATGAAAAAGCTCTTCAAGGAGATGCTGGACTTGGAAATAGAGGTGCCGTTCAAGCACATAAAGTTTGAGGATGCGATGCACAGGTATGGCAGTGACAAGCCTGATCTGCGTTTCGGTATGGAGCTGAAGGATATAACAGAAGAGCTGAAGGGCAGCGAATACAAAACGGTGCAGAGAGTAGTACTGCACGGCGGCAAAGCCTACGCTTTCAGGATAAATGCAAAGTTTGACGGGGAAAAGGGTGTTTTCAAGACGAATGACGCACTCAAGCTCATAGAGGAGGCGAAAGCCCTCGGCCTTGGCGGCCTGACGTGGATATACATAAAGGAGGGCAAGGTGCACTCGATACCCGAGAGCATAGCCGAAAGTCTTGCGAAGGTAGGGAAAGGGATAATCGAAAAGTTAGAAGCAAAAGATGGAGATGTGATAGTCATAGGCGCAGACATGTCTGAGAGCCTGCTGCTCAATGCGATGGGCAAGCTCAGAAAAGAAGTAGGTACAAAACTGAAGGATTTTTCGAAGAGATTCGCCTTCGCGTGGATAGATGGTTTCCCGCTTTTTGAAAAGGACGAGGTTACGGGCAGGCTCAAGCCTTCCCACAACCCGTTCACCTCTCCGACGGGAGACACAATCGCATACATAGACAAGGACCCAGCGCGGGTAATTGGAAGGCAGTATGATATAGTCCTCAACGGCTATGAAGTTGGAGGGGGCTCGATAAGAATAAATGACCCGGAACTGCAGAGGAAGGTTTTCAAGATAATAGGAATGAGTGATGAGAGTATAGAAAAGAGCTTTGGTTTTATGATCGAAGCGCTCTCGTACGGCGCACCGGTGCACGGAGGCATAGCACTGGGACTTGACAGGCTTATCGCAATAATGAATGACGAGGAGAATATAAGAGAGTTCATACTGTTTCCCAAGAACAAGAAGCAGGAGCTGTTGGTTGACGGCTCCCCTGCCCCTATCTCACCAAAAAGGCTCAAGAGCGATTACGGCATAGGGATAGAACTTGGAAAATGAGTAAAGATGAAAGCAATAAACGCTATGTGGTGCGCAATTCCACAAATGCTTTCCCAACGAAAGAGTTAAAAAACTAATCAGCAATAGTTATTAACGCAAAGGCGACGAGCGAATGGTGAAAAAATGGGAATTTTTGATAAACTAGGAAAGACCCTTGGAGTGTCCAAAGAGCTAGACATTGAGGAGTATATGAATTCTGCCGAGATGGAAAATGTGGACATCATGAATGAACCGGCGGATTTTTATGTAAAGCCTGTGGCACTTAAAGACGAGGCGGATGTAAGCCTTATAGAGGACGAACTTCAAAAGAAGAACATAATACTGCTGAACATCTCAGAGATGGCTAAAAGGCCTAACACTCTAGCAAAGGTTGTAGATTCTCTTAAGGACTACATATCAAAGACCAATGGAGATATAGCAAAGATAGACGAAGAGAAGATACTTATAACACCAACAAAGGTAAAGATTATAAAGACAAAAAGGGCGCCAGAGAAAAGCTGACTTTTGAGGCATTTGCTTATTCTTACATTATTTACCTAGTTTCTGTTTTGCTCTTTTTCTTTTTTCTAGCTGCAACATGTGCTTCGGAGAGATGGCTGCTGCTATAGAATTCAGCTCTTTCTTTGTAGGATGTGATTTATCGATTACCCTTTTGAAGGCTGCACTGACAGAGGCCTTGTCCTTTATGCTACTGTTTTTGTTTACAAACAGCTTAAACAGCCGTGAAAGCGCATCTTTCTCGTTCTGCGTGGCAAAGAAGCTCTCGAATGAATCTGAGTAGAGTTTTGACAGGTTTGAATACGTGAATATGTACAGCAGTATTGAAAGGGCGTGAGAGATGTTAAGCACAGTATAGGATTCTGCTGTAGGTATGAATACCACTATATCACATTTTTCTATCTCTTCCTTATGCAGGCCGGTGTCGTCTCGGCCGAGCACTATTGACACGAGCTTTTGATTTGATTTCCTGATTATTGAAGCGGCCTGCTCTGGAGTATAGATGTTGCCCAAAGCCGCACCGCCTTTTCTCCATATGCCTGTAGTAGCTATTGAAAATGTCCCGCTGATTGATTTTTCAAGGCTTCTGCTTAATTTAGCGGACTCAAGCAGCTTACGTGCCGCTTTTGAATATTTGATCGCTGTCTTGCCATGTATGTTGCAGCGGGGGTTTACTATTTCTATGTTTTTTACACCGAAATTCGCAGACACACGTGCGATATATCCAACGTTGAGCTGGTATTTTGGTGAAACAGCAACAACCTTTATATCTATACCCCGCTCGGTCATGCAACCACTTATAGGAACAGCACTATTATTGTAAGCATATTGACCAGCGCATGGCCTATTATTGTAGTGTAAAGGGATTTTGTCCTCTTAAAGGCATAGCCTGCCAGAAGCCCAAATATGAATGCGGCGATAAATTCTGCTATCGAATAATAACTGATATGGAACAGGGAGAAGATTAATGCACTCCACACTATACCTATCCGTGGCACAAGGAATCCCCTAAAGAGCAGCTCTTCGTCTATTGGTGCGACCACTACAGAAAATACCAGTAGGTAGGCGGGCATGCCTTCGAGCAGCGACTGCACATTAGTTGGGAGAGGAATATGGGTAATAGTCTGGAAAGCTGATAATGCAACCTCTAATAGGAAGATCGCTGCGAAAAGCACCACACCTACAAGAATTGCCCGAAGCGTAAGCGCTTTTAAGTTGAAGTGAAGGCTCTCTACAGCCTCCCTCAACCCAAATTTTTTGTAGAGCAGGTAGGAGAATACCACCATCGGGAAAAGAAGAGAGAGTGCAATGGTAGAGTCCGCCTCAAGTGTAATAAGAGATATATAGTGGATAGAGTAGAGCCAGCTTTGTAAAAAGAATGATAATATTAGAAACAGGGTTGCAAAATAAAACAGATACCTTATACGTGAGGCATGCGCGGTTTTGCTTCGCGGGCGTGTGGTACGCTGCTGTTTACCATTAGCCGCGAGACCTGAGTAGGAATTGCGCTGACGCACCAATCTTGTTTTTGGATTTGAATTATGTTTTGAAGGCAATCAGGCACCAGATTTCTTCTTGAACTCGGTATAGCCGCATCTTCCGCAGGCGTATCTGTCTGAGTGCTCGCCCATCCTGGCACCGCATTTTGGACACATCTTGCCGGGTTTGTATGGAGCGAACTCTTTTTTTGTTTTGGACTTTTTTTCATCAGGCATTTAGAACACCGTTATTTTTTATCTCCAGCGTTGCCACCTTCTGCGCTTGCAGCCTTGTGCTGCGGCGCCTTTGGTTCCTTCTTTTCAGATTTTTCACTACCAGCCCCTTTTTGAGGTGCAGCGCTTTCGGCCTGCCCCTCTTTTTGCGAGGAAGACTTGCCGTACCTCTTTAGTATGTACTTGGGCTCCATAGCCTCCAATGTGGCACTGTCTTTATAAACGTAGAAAACACCATCGCTTTTACGCTCCCCGAAGCGCTGCGCAACCTTTTCAATGATGGAACTCTCGGGATTCGCACTGAGCTTCTTGCAAAGCTCTGTTTTGAGCTCCGCCTTCGAAACGGTGGAAGAATCATACGATACTGAGAACTTTACCTCGCGCCTTTGCAGCAGCGCATTCTGGATATCTGATACTATTTCTATCTCCATTTGATCATCTTTTATTGCTCTTTTGAACAGCTTTACTCGTTTATTGCGCGTATTATAGCTTTCTTCCCCATTGCCTCCATAACCTCCACAACAGATCCTGAAACAACGTTCCCCTTTAGGTCTTCGGGTATCGGCAATTCAAAAACCTCATATGTTTCTGAATCCATAAGCTGAGCAGTATCACCCGTAACAGATACCACCTGGGCGCGCTTCTTTGTTATTATTGGTATATCTACATAGGCGTCAGAGGGCTTTAGTATCGTCCTCTTTTTCCCGTCGAATACACCAATGCCCGTAATTCGCATCTTTGCCGAACCATGCTTCCCTGGTGCGCTGACATCAATCTCCACGGCCCTGCAGGGCTCTCCGTCTATAAGAAGGAATCTGCCCGGCTTTATGTCTTTCATTATTACATGCTCTATTTCATCGCTCATAGAATCCTCTGAATCAATTGATAGATATGGATTTGGAGCAAAAATATATATTTATATGACACGACATGGTTTTCCTCAATGCGGCCTGAGTACCATGCAGTAGTGCTGAGGCTCTATATCCATTGACTTTTCAAGCACGAAACCCTTGAAGTACCTAAGATAATCCTCTTGCGACATTTTCAGGCTTTGAGGCGGCCCGAAATCAGAATCTTTTTTCCAATCTATTATTATGATGCGGCCGTCATCTGAGAGTATGCGCGATATTTCTTCTACCACTGCCGGCTTGTCGTCCATATCGTGGAAAGAATTGGCCATAAAAACTATGTTTACCGATTTGCTTGGAAGATTGGTGTTTGAAGCTGGAGAGTTTATGCACACCAGCCTGTCACTTTTTATCTCCTCGCTTGCGGCAAGCAGAGAGCTTTCATCGATGTCTATACAATAGACGCGTTCCGCATGCTCAAGCAGATATTTTGAGTAGAATCCGGAACCGCAGCCGATATCGGCTATAGCCTCTACACGCGAGGGCACCAGGGAGGAAATCAAGGCAGAAGGGTTGCCACGATTTACATGACCGTGCACACCATGGTGGTGTGCGTCATGACCATGTGATTCTGCCCTATTATAATTATTCTCTTCTACCATTTACAGCCCTGTGAATAACCTACCAAGTAAACTAAGGATGCAATGTGAAAATAAAAAGTAAGGAAGTAAAATAAATCAGATGCTCGCTATACCTTTGAGGAAATCAAGGTTTGAGCTCGTACCCGTTGGTATATACTTGGCTGTGCCGAAACGTGGAGTTACTCCTGTGACTATTGACATCACCTGTATCTCTTCGTGCATCTCCGGTACAAGCCTTGCTCCGAATATCACGTTCGCCTTTTCGTCCAGCCCTTCTGTAACTCCAGCGCCCACCTTCGTTGCCTCGTCTATTGTAAGGGAAAGCCCTCCTGCCACATGCACCATTGCACTCTTGGCGCCCTCATAATCTACATCAAGCATGGGATGAGTTATTGTTGACTTTATGGCCTTCTCTACCTTGTCGTTGCCAGCACCATATCCCAGATTTATGACTGCGGTGCCCGCATCTCTCAGTGTTGATCTAACATCAGCAAAGTCCAGGTTTATCAGGCTTGGCAACATTATGGTGTCTGCTATGCCCTTCACCGCGCTCATTACAACGTTGTCTATAAGGTCGAATGCCTTCTCTATCTGCAGGTTTGGTGCATAGCTCAGTATTCTGTCGTTCTCGAGCACTATTGTGGTATCGGCATTCTTATACAATTGCTGAAGACCCCAGTCGGCCTTCTGCTTCCTTATTCTTTCTAAAGAGAACGGATAGGTAACGAATGCTACGACTAGTGAGCCCTGCTCTCTTGCAAGCTGTGCTATTATAGGTGCTGAGCCTGTGCCTGTGCCTCCCCCCATGCCCGCGCACAGGAAGATCATGTCGTAGCCGCTTATGGCGTCTTGTATTTCATTCCTGCTTGCATCGGCCGCCTTTGCAGCGATTTCCGGAAATCCGCCTGCTCCGAGGCCGCGTGTTATATCCTTGCCTATCAGTATCTTTTTGTCTGCGTTTATCATGTTGAGGTGCTTAGCGTCTGTGTTAACAGCGATTGTAGTAGCACTTTTTATGCCGCGTGTATATAGCTTGTTGACAAGGTTGCTGCCCTGCCCACCCGCACCTACCACAGCGATCCTGGCAACAAATTCTTCGTCTGCCATTTTTACCACCTCATATCATCTCAAGGTCGCTGTATGACTGCTGCTTCTTCGTCTCCATCCTGCCCACTATGCTTGAGCCCTTCACACCTGTGACTATTGCGACTATCTCGAGCTGGTCTTCATAACCTGGTATTATCCTTGCACCCCACTTTATGTTTGCCTTTGTGTCCATCCTTTCGGTTATTATTTCACCGGCCTTTATCGCATCGCCTATAGTCAAGGAAGAACCTCCGGAGATGTGGATCAATGCACCTGATGCACCTTCGTAGTCCACGTCAAGGAGCTTGTTCTTGAGCACAGCATCTGCTGCGATGTTGACCTTGTCGTTGCCCTTGCCTATTCCGACAGAGATGAATCCTACATCGCCGTTCGCCATGATCGACCTTACATCGGCAAAGTCTATGTTGATCAGGCTAGGCTGTGTTATGGTCCACACAAGTCCGCCTATCGCCTTTGCAAGCACCTCATCAGCGAGCGCAAAAGCATCGTTCATAGGCAGGTTTGGAACCAGCTTTACCAGCCTGTTGTTGTCAAGTATTATGACGCTGTTGCTGAACTTCCTAAGGTTTTGTATTCCTTCCTCGGCCTTGACCTTTCTCACGCGCTCCAGGTCGAAAGGATAGGTAACCATGGATATGACTATCGCGCCCTGTTCCCTTGCTATCTGAGCCGCAATAGGTGCTGAGCCTGTGCCTGTGCCTCCTCCCATGCCCGCACACAGGAATACGAGCTGCGCACCTGAGAAAACGTCTTCGAGTGCCTGCCTATCCACTTCGGCGGCCTTTTCGCCGATCTTCGGATCCCCGCCTGCACCCAAACCCTTGGTTATAGATTTTCCGATAAGCACTTTTTTGATTCGGTCGTCTATTATCTTGAAATGCTGTGCATCTGTGTTGACTGCAACAAAGTCCGTGCCTTTCACACCGGCCTTAACAAGCCTGTTGACTATGTTGCATCCAGCTCCGCCGAATCCTACCGTAACGATCTTTATTTCCGAAGAGCTAAACTGCTCCTCACTTTTCTGCCCTAGAACATCGCTGACAAGGTCGCTCATCTAATCGCCTAAAAAGTGATGGTCTAAGAAACTTTAAAAACCTTATGTTATGTGGCGAATATATGGCAGTTTAGTGAGAGGCAGGCAATCAGATGATAAAAAAGCAAAATTCTTTTACTTGAATATAATTAGGTTTACTTATGTATAATGGTTTTTTTACGGCTTTGCGGGGCGCACATTGCGTCGACAGAGAAGAAGCTCTTATTTTTGCATTGAGAAGCTGCCAAGGACCCTGCCTGCTCCACTCAGCACGACATACTCGGAATAATTTGCATCAAGCGCGGTGTAGTTAACAAGCCATGCATCGCTTAAGTTTTTGCCAAGAGGTGTTGAGGATGCTGTTATGTTGGTGTAATAGCGCGCGTGCACTATGGTTTCATTATAGCCGAACAGGCTTGTATAAGATTCGGCGGCGGCAGAGGAATTGGTTGCTGCTGCGATTGCCACTTCTGGAAGGCTTATGAAATATGAGGTAACATTCGACAGGCCGTGCACGAAGCATGGCACAGTCCCGCTTGTGTACGAATCCACCACGCTGGAGAGCGTAAGCGCAGGATAATCAAAGCTTCTCACCATTACGGTCGGGCAGGCGCGTGTGCCGTTGTAGATTATGCTCACAACTATGTCCCAGCTTCCGCTCTTAAGTAACGAAGGAGATGCGCTTACTATGTTTATGCTCGCGTTGGGGTTGCTCTGCTCCAAATCTGAGATTACAAAAGACTCCGCCTCCTGCTCGGTAACTGAGGGCGTACTGTGTGCTCTAACTAGGTAGAAGGCAACAATAGCTATAGCTATTATTATTACAGCGGCAATCGCCACTTTTGCAAACAGGTCCATGATTTACGATTGACGGATAAATAATTTATATGTATCGTATTGCTGAATTCTGTGGCACCTAAGTAAATAATTTAGAGCTTCAAAACTTCATAATAGTATGCATGCGAAGATTTATAGATTTTTGAAGTATGTATAACCGTATTAGGATTCACAACAGGGCATGTTATTATGGAAACTCCCGCGCAAGTAAAGAAAACATTCGAGAGGCTGAAGCTGGAGTACCCGTATTATATATCGCTGGCAAAGATCAACGGAAAATTCTACGTATACAAATCAAAGTCTTTTTGGGATAAAGAGGCGCACAGGGTTCGCACAGAGAAGACATATCTTGGCAGGATAGATGAGCAGGGCACATTCATAAAAAGAAAGGAGTATGAAGAGAAAGTAGTGCAGGTTGATGAGAGCAAGGAAATAGACGAGATAGACAACAAGATACTCATGCACCTTAGCATGAACTGCAGAATACCACTTGCGATTATTGCGAAAAGGACTGGCATAAGCCTGCAGGCGGTGGAACGCAGAAAGAAGAGCCTTGAGAAGAGGTTTGGAATCAGGTATTTTGCGAGCATAAACTACACAAAACTTGGATTCTCCGAGTTTGTAATTTTAGTAAAGTTTCTTGAAGATAAACCGACGAACGAGGAGATAGAGAAGGTGTTTGAGAATGAGCCGCGAGTACAACTTGTAATGACGATGCAAGGCGAATATGACTTATTCGCGTATTTGCTGGCGGAGGATGCATTTGTGCTAGATGGAATCATATACAACATAAGAAAGAACGAAAGGCTTTCAAGGTACAAGGCTGTTTGGAATAGTGTAGTACTTAAAAGTGGCTATGGATATATACCGCTAAGGGACAAGTTTTTCGACCTTATAGAGAAAAAGGTGTGGCACCGCACTAAGGAAACGCCAAGGCCCGCCAGCGACAGCATAACTCAGAGGGAGTATATCCTGCTTAGAGAGCTTAATGCTGATGGCAATATACCATTTGCAGAGATAGAAAAAAAGCATAATCTGGGCAACGGCGCAGCGAGATATACCTTCGATAAACTAAAAGAAAAAGGGTTGATTTCTAGCGAAACACTTACTATGAGCACGTGTGGCGCAAGATACAATGCCGCAATTGAAGTTGACGTATTAAACATGGCAGAATTCATAGAGGATAGAAGAAAATTCATTAGATATATAATTAAGGATTATAATGAACCTGTAAATAGATTTTCGTTTGAAGGAGATACTTTTTCTCCGGATGGATCATTGTTTATTATTCCGATATTCAAAGACGGGGAGCTAGAGGAGGAGAAAGAATGGTTAAATCAACAAATAAAAGGTATTAAAATAAAATCTATGATCTTTACAAAAACGATTTTGGGCGAATTGTGCTATAGAAAATTTGATAATAATTATTCCGGGCAGATGCACACACTCGTATCAGAATACAAAGAGGAACCACCTAAAGATATGATAGATTACCAAGAGTTCAAAATAAGTTATAAAAAATAATCAGAAGAAGTAGTAAGAAAAAAGAGACTAAATCTCAAAACACAGAAGGTTTCTTCCAAATAATCTTTCCGCCTCCGCCTCCGTCTCCATTACCGCCGTCCTTCCCGTTTCCTTGGGCGTTCTTATGTATCTTTTCGTACATAGTATCACCATTGATAAATCTCAAAACACAGAAGGTTTCTTCCAAATAATCTTTCCTCCTTTATCATCTCCGCCTCCGCCAGTATTCCCGCCTCCTTGGGCGTTCTTGTGCATTTTTTCGTACATAGTATCACATGGTAAGATTTGTTTCAAAAAAGCTTGTATGGCAATGTTTAAATAGCTTATGTATAGGTTTCACATGGTGCGATAAACCACTTCTTTGCTGCGTCATGTTCTCTCGTTAGAATCAGTGCTTTATGCTTTTACTCCTGCCTTGAAAGATAGAGAAGAATCGCCTTGGCGAGCAGCATCTTGTTTTTTGCCTGCTCCCACACTATGCTCCTCGGGCCGTCTAGCACGTCGGATGTTATCTCTTCTCCCCTGTGCGCTGGAAGGCAGTGCATGACAAGCGCATCGCTTTTTGCGTAGGAGAGCAGCTTTGCATTGACCTGGTATGGAGCAAACAGCGCCTTCCTCTTCTCTGCCTCCTCCTCCTGGCCCATGCTTACAAACGTATCAGTGTATATTATGTCTGCATCCTCAAGTGCTTCGGCCGGATCAGTGTAGGTATCGACTTTGCCGTACTCCCTCGCCTTTGTAAAGTAAAAGCTCTGCGGCATGTAGCCCTTGGGGCCCAGCAGCGCCACCTCGATCCCTAGCTTTGCGGCGCTCAGCATAAGAGAGTTGGCGGTATTTGCCGCAATATCACCCACAAACACCAGCTTCAGGTTCTTGAAGTTCTTCTTTGCGCTGCGGATTGTGTAGAGATCAGTCAGCGCCTGCGTGGGATGCTCCAGATCCGTAAGCGCGTTTATAACAGGCACCACGGAATTGTTGGCTATCTCTATTAAGTCATTGTGGCTGTAAAGCCTTGCGGCTATGAAATCACAGTAGCTACTCAGCATACGCGCCGTGTCAGAAAAGCTTTCGCCTCTTTTGAGATGAGAGGTCTGTGCATCTATATAGATAGCGTATCCGCCCAGCTGTGCAATCGCAGCCTCGAATGATACCCTGGTCCGCGTTGAGGGTTTTTCGAACAGGAGCGCAAGAACGGAATGCTCCTTTAGAGCTACCTCCTCCTTACCGTTTCTTATAGAGTCTGCGATTTCGAATATCTCGAGCATTTGCTCCTTTGAAAGATCATCAGAACTTATTATGTTCAATCAACCACCCAGTATAAGCCCTATACCGTAATTGCCCTTTGATTCGTCTTCTTCTACTATTGCTATAACCTTCTTCTCTGTCTCTGCATCTGCGCGCCTGCAGCTCGGCACCTCTTTGAAAAGCTTCGGCTCTGCATCATGGAAGAAGTCTTCTGTAGCCTTTAGGTAAAGGTAGTACTTGCCTGCATCCATGCCCATAAGCGCCCCGTCCTTGATCACGTAGCTCTGCCTTGCGAATATTATGTTAGCGTATTTGTCCCCGCTCAGATTCTTGATTTGCTCAGAGCTAAGGCTCGTATCCACATACGGGTCGTACTCCATAAGCTTCTTCAGCTTCTCATAATCAGGCTTATCGCATATGTATACTCTTGCAGACATTTCAACCCTCTAAAATCTTGGCGTTGACTGTACCTTCGCGCCCCGGCCTGTTTATTATAACAGCCTTGCCAAGTTCTGTTTCTATAATTGCACCCTTTGTAAGTATACCCTGCCTTGCAAAGTTTCTGTTGTCCTTTGAATCTATTACAGCCTTTATCTTTACCTTCTTATATCCTTCTTTGGTGAGAAGGTTTGCAAAAGCGAGACTGCTCGCCCTTGGCGAGATGTTGCCGCCCCTCCTTCTGAAGGATTTGACTCCATTCTCCTGTGATACCCTGGTTGCAGAGAAGTAATTGCCTATCTCGCTCCTCTTTTTATCACGGAATTTTACCCTCTTTTTGCCGTTGCCTGCACTCTTTGACTTCGACTTCATGCTGAACTGCTTTCCAAACTGACTCATGTCATCTCCTTTTTATATTTCAATATTTATAATTTAATTGAGAAAGTACGTGCGCAGCATAGATGCTTTGCTGCGGATGCTGCTATCGTATGCTACCATATGATTACGAGAAAAACAATATAATACTTTACTTTCGGAAAAGGTTATCAAAATTTCCAAATGCAAAAACTGGTAAAATGGAGTATGAAGTCAAGCAGGAAGAGGGTAGGTTCTACGCAGTTACGGAGCATGGAGAGGCGGAGCTTCTATATAGAATAGATGGTAATGTGATGGAGGCGTTTCATACCTTTACCCCGCCAGAGGACAGGGGCAAAGGAATAGCCGAGAGGCTTGCCATGGCAGCCCTTGACTTCGCAAAATCGCACTCTCTCAAGATAAAACCGGAATGCACTTATATGCAGTTTTTCTTCTACAAACATCCAGAGTTCAAGGATTATGAAGAGGAACTCTAAATGCAACGCATGCGTGCGCTGCAAACGAGTAAAAAGCAAAAACCTAAAAATTGTTATTGATAAAAATTTGCAATAGGCTTGGTCGCATGGTAAGCATAAAGGAGTTTGCAAATATAGACCTAAGGGTAGGCAAGATAATAGAGATTAGCGACCTTGAGGGGGCGAGGGGCCCGATCTACAAGGCGAAGATAGACCTTGGAGAGCTCGGAGTAAGAAATATTGCAATGGGGTTAAAGAACGTTTATACAAAGGATGAGCTGCTTAATAGGCTTGTTATAGTTGTGGCAAATCTTGACCCTAAGAATATTGCCAACTTTATTTCGGAGGGCATGCTGCTCGCTGCAGAGGACGACAACGGGACCATAGCATTGCTTAAGCCCGACAAGGACCTCAAGCCAGGAAGCAGAGTAAGATAGTCAGACATGCAGTGCTGGCATTTTGTGTTATATGATGATTTTATGAATAAGGATATGAAAGAAGAGGCAAAGCGCCTTTTTGAAGGTAATGAAAGATTCAGGGCGAGCGGAGGCCAAAACTACAGGGAGCTTGTAAGAGCACAGCATCCAGAGAGCGTGGTTGTAGCATGCTCGGATTCAAGGGTCGCGCCTGAGATAATATTCAACGCAAAACTTGGAGAGCTATTTGTCGTAAGGACAGCAGGAGAGGTGGTAGACGCGGCTGCGCTAGCTTCGATAGAGTATGCGGTGGAACACCTTGGTACAAAGCATATTGCAATAGTTGCACACACGAGATGCGGTGCTGTTACGGCTGCACAGCAGTATCTTCTTACAATGATGAGGGAGGGCGCAGAAAAGACCAAAGAGAGTGCGAAAGAAGAAAGCAGCCTGGATAAAATGGTAAAAGATATAGCAAGAAACATATCAAACAAAAAAGACCTTTCAGACCTTAATGCCGCAATAATAGACAATGCTATTGCGCAGAGAAATGCGATGATGAAAAGTGAAATTATAAGTAAGAAGTTGAAGGAAGGGCTTGTGATTTCATTGCTACTTTATGATATTGAAACCGCGCAGTTAAGTAGTATAGACAAGTAGAAAATTAGGTGCTTGAAAACTTCTCAAGCTTTGCCTTCTCCACTTCTGTTATCTTGTTGAATATTGATTTTATCTCGATACTTATATCCAGCTGCAGCGGTGATTCGAGTATAGAAAGCTGTGGTTTGCTTGGTTCTATGTTGAAATACGCAAGCGCCTTGCTGCTCGCAGATGGTGTGAAGGGCCACAGCATGACAGAAACCGCGCGCGCCATGTAGAGCAGATCTGTGAGCACAGACCAGAAATCCTTGCGGTCGGTCTCGCTGTCGCTCTTCGCAAGCTTCCACGGCTCCTTTGCACTCATCATTTCATTGCCCTTTGATGCAAGCTCTATCACATCACGGAGCGCCTCGCGCATTTGAATCTTTTCAAAATGAAGGTTGTAGCTTCCGACATATTTTTCTATTGTTGATTTTATCTTTGGGCTTGGCTCCGAAAATTCATGCGGTGCATTGTTCTGCTTTGCGATTGAGAGCACACGGTGTATAAAATTGCCGATGCTGTCATTCATTGTTTTATTGACGATTTCTATGAGCGACGCTATTGAAAACTCGCTGTCCGCGGTCTCAGGCAAAAGATATGAGAGCACAAACCTCCAATAGTCAGAGGGTAGTATTTCGAGGGCGGTTTCTATGTTTAGGCCGACGCCCTTGCTCTTTGAAAACTTAACATTCCTGCTGTTGAGGAATTCGTATGCAAATATTGTAGTAGGAAGCACAAACCCGAGGCCCGAACCAATAAGCATGCCTGGCCACATCAGGGTATGGAATTCTATGTTGTCCTTGCCCATGAACTGCACCAGCTTCGTATCGATGCTTTTCCAATATTTCTGCCAATTATCGCTGCTCCATTCCTTGGTTATGCCGATGTAGCCTAAAGGCGCATCGAACCATACATAGAACACCTTGTCCTTCATGCCCGGCACTTCGAAGCCCCACTTCATGCTTCTTGTTATTGCGCGCGGCTCAAGCCCCTGCTTTATGTAGCTTGTTGACTTATTGACGGCATTCTTGCTCCAGTTGTTGCCCTTTCTCTCCTCTATGAATTCAGCTATCTTTGGCGATAGCTTCTTAAGGTCAAGTGCAAGGTCCTCTGTCCTGACAAATGAGATATCACTGCTCCCGCATATTACGCAGTGCGGCTCTATAAGGTCTTTTGGATTCAGCAGCCTGCCGCACGTGTCGCACTGGTCTCCCCTCGCACCCTCTGCACCGCAATAGGGGCACTTGCCTTCTATAAATCTGTCAGTAAGGAAACGCTGGTCCACATTGCAGTAAGCCTGTTCGCTCTCTATTTTTGTGATGTAGCCGTTTTGTTTAAGCCCGTTGAATACATCGTAGACTATGCCCTTGTTGGCCTCACTGTGCGTCTTACCGTAATAGGTGAATGTGCACCCAAACTTTTCTAAGTAGGACTTGATCTGGTTATGGACCTGCTCTGCCAGCGCCTCCGGACTCTCCTTCTTTTTGAAGGCCTGCAGCTCTATGGGCGTGCCGTGCTGATCCGAGCCGCATATGTATATTGCATCAGTGCCCAACATGATTAAGTGCTTGTAATATATGTCGGCAGGCAGTATCGAACCCGCGAGATTGCCAAGATGCGGCAGGGCCTCTGCATAGGGAAGCGCCGAGGTAACTATTACTCTCTCGTTGATTGGCATGATATGCGCACCATATTTATCTGTTTTTGAATAGATATTTTTATAGCAGTTGAGTTCAATTGGATATAGAGTTATTCGTGCTTTTCCAGAAGAGTCTTAACTTTGCGCCGGGTAAGTTCCGGTAATCATTAGTTTGCAAAGGCATATAATTAGTGGGTAAACATAAATTATAAAATAGTAGAATAAGAAGAGAGGTATAAGAAGAAAAGTAATAGACGGGCGAAAAAGTGCCTGGAGAAATCGCAGGCGTTTTTCCTGAAGAAGGATTTGGTGAGTGCTGGAAGCGGAAAGGTGGAGGCGTATGCCGGATATGGTTGTTGAAGGTATAAAATCAAGGTTCGAGGACTTCTTCCAGAAGTACTACAAGGACCAGATAAACGACCTTACGGTATCGTATCCCAGCAACAGGAGCCTCAAGGTTGATGTGAAAGACCTGGAAAAATTTGATGCCGAGATTGCAGAGGAGCTCATAGAGAGGCCTGATGTAATACTCGACAGTGCAAAAGAAGCTTTAGTAGGCATGCTTGGTGACGTGGTAAGGGAAGACAACGATGTCTATGTCAGGTTTTTCGGACAGAATGTCAATACACCATTGATAATGGATGTGGGTTCCGCGTATATAAGCAAGATGATAAATGTAGACGCCCTTGTAGTGAAAAGGTCGGAGATTATTCCTAGGGTGAAGATAGGTGTTTATAAGTGCAGCTACTGCGGAGCGGTGTACAAGTTCAGAAGCGGCAAGGACGAGGTTCCGGAGGTTTGCCCGGAATGCAAAAGGAAATCGCTTAAGGCGGTAGAGGAGGAGTCAAAATTTGTAGACCTGCAGAAAATAGCCGTGCAGGACCCTCTTGAAAAGCTCAGGGGCAATACACCTACGTGGCAGCTTGAGGTCTGGCTCGTAGACGACCTGGTAAACAAAGTTATACCAGGCGACAGAGTCGATATAACAGGAGTGCTGAGGATAAGAAAAAGAAGGAATATGAAGGGCAAACTGGAAAAAGACCTTTATACTATGTACCTTGATGCCTCATCCCTTTCTCCAAAGCAGAAGGAGTTCGCAGAGATAGCCATAAGCGAAGAGGAGGAAAGGAGCATTATAGAGCTTTCAAAGGATCCGCAGATTTTTGAGAATATATGGAGGTCTGTAGTGCCTTCCGTATACGGGCATGAGGAGGTAAAGCAGGCAATAGTGCTGCAGCTCTTTGGGGGCACACCGAACAAGACGCTGGTAGACGGGGGTGTAATAAGGGGAGATATACACATACTGCTCATAGGCGACCCTGGAAGTGCTAAGACAAGAATCCTGCAGACCGTCACAAAGCTGGTTCCTAAAGGCATATATGTGAGCGGCAAGTCAGTGACAGGCGGAGGCATGACCGCAGTGGCTGAAAGGGACGAATTTGCCGAGGGCGGCTGGACGCTGAGGGCGGGCGCATTGGTACTTGGAAGCGGAGGTATAGTGTGCATAGACGAATTTGACAAAATAGAGGAGATGGACAGGGCCGCGCTTCACGAAGCCCTGGAATCGCAGACAATAAGCGTTGCGAAGGCAGGCATCATTGCAACCTTCAATGCGAAGGCTGCGGTGCTCGCTGCGGCGAACCCGAAATATGGCAGGTTCGACCCAAATATTTATCCGAGCGAACAGTTTGACATACCCCCGACCTTGTTATCGAGGTTTGACCTGATATTCCCGATAAAGGACATAATGGATGAGGAGCTCGACAAGAGGATAGCGGATTATATACTTGTGCAGCATGCGGCTGCGGGCGCGCATATAGCTAACATAGAGGGATACAAGCAGGTAGAGCTGCCGGCCATACCGAGCGACATGCTCAGGAAGTATATCGCATATGCCAGGAAAAATATATTGCCAAGGCTCAGCGACGAAGCTTCGAAGAGGATACAGGAATATTACGTTGAACTTAGGAAGGCAGGCGCAAGGCAGGGTGCTGTGCCGATAACACCAAGGCAGATAGAGGGCCTTGTGAGGCTTGCGGAGGCGAGCGCAAAGACAAGGCTTGATAATATAGTGAGCATAAAGGATGCGGAGAGGGCTATCGCGCTTTCCGAATTCATGCTCAAGACCCTTGCGGTGGATAGAGGCGGCAGGAGGGATATAGACACGTTGCTTACCGGCATGCCGAGGGAAAAAGTTGACAAGATAAACAGCGTGCTCAGCATAATCAAAGGTCTGGAGGAGAAGGAGGGCAGCGCCAAGATGCAGAATGTTATAGAGGAGGCTGAGAAGGCGGGCATGGATGCTGGCACAACAACCAAATATATAAACGAGCTTGAGAAAAGCGGGGATGTGTTCTCGCCAAGGCCGGGAATAATAAAAACAGTAAAAAGAGAGAGCGAGTAAACTTCGCCGCTAAAGCGTGCGGGCCTCCTTCCTAGATTTAGGTGAAGTAATGGCTGAAGACAGGGTAATGATAAGCAGGAGCAGGCAGATGCTGAGCATAATAGCAATGTTTATGATTGTGCAGTTTTCTGGCATACTGCTTGCAAGCCTTGTGTTCAGCGGTACAACCCTGAACCAGGTCAGCTCAACACACATACTCTACTCGTTCAACAGCGTAATATTCTACATCTTTTACATAGCCATACTAGCGCTGGTGCTAGTATTCGTAATGAAGATTTACAGGGGCTCGAAGCTGTTCGTTGCATTCGAAGGTGTAGTAATATTCATAGCATCATTCTTCGTGTTTTTGATACTGCTTGGTGCGCTGACAGGCAATATGCAGAGCTCCTTGTTCGGAAGCAGCGTAAGTGTGCAGTTCATAGCTGCAGGCGTGCTCGCACTACTTCTCGTGCTCGCTAAGAACAAATGGCAGAAGCTGAGGAATACAGCTGCGATAATATCAAGCATAGGAGTAGGCGTAGTGCTTGGTATAAGCTTCAGCTTCGCAGCGGCGCTGCTCTTCATGGGCCTGCTTGCCATATATGATTTTGTAGCTGTGTTCATAACAAAGCATATGATCACCATAGCGAATGCCGCAGTAGAGAATAACCTTGCATTGTTTGTTGGTGCGAGCGAGATAGAGGCTGTGCCTATATCGGAATTCTCCAAAGCAGAGATCAAAAGGTTTAGAGAGATGAAAAAACGCACAAAGAGGAAGCTGCCGCAGCTAAACGTGCTCAAGGGCAAGGGCCTGGTGCCCGTAGAAGTGCCTGCACTGCTAGGCACAGGAGACCTCGCTGTGCCGCTCATGGTCAGCATATCTGCATATTCAGCCACGCTGAGCTTCACGCTGAGCTTTTTTGTAGCAATAGGCGCTATATTCGGCTTAATACTAACAATGTTCATACTGCAGAAGGCGAACAGGGCGCTGCCGGCCATACCGCCGCTACTTTTAGGTGTGCTTATATTCGTCGGGCTTTACCTTGTCTTATAGCAAAGAGAGCAGAAGCGTATTGATGCGATTGCGATTTGGGAATTTGTGCGGCAGGCTGTTGTATATGACTAAATCAGAAACAGGGAAACAATTTATAAAAGATTTTGATAAAATCAATAGCAGAAAAATAGCAGCAGAATTAGATGGTATTCATGATGCATGCAAATGGTAAAAGATACAGGTATGCTGGTGCGCTAGGCATAGCGGTGCTGCTGGTGCTTATGCTTGGACAGCTTTCGCAGGCGCAGTCGTTTATAGGCAGTGCTGAGATACATGCTCCTGCCGTAATAACAAGCAACAATACAGGCGTGCTTACCCTGATAAAACTTACAGTCAGCAGTGGCAATGGCAGTGTAAGTGTGAATGGGCCTATTGAAGTGGGTGCTTCCACAGTAGAATCAGCGCAAACCGCGGCCAAATATGCATCCTCATACTTGGGACTCAATTTCTACAACTACAGCTTTAACTATACTATACTCAACAGCGACAGCGTCAACGTCTCGGGGCCGAGTGCAGGCGCTGCAATGACGATTCTGGCTGTGGCTGCGCTTACCGGCAAAACCCTACCAAATGACTTTACTATGACAGGCACGATAAACAGCAATGGCACAATAGGTTTGATAGGAGGCGTATACGACAAGGCTAGCGCCGCGAAGAGCGGCGGCATGAAGTTTATACTTGTTCCTGCAGTGCCAAGGAGCAGCAGCGAGGACATGCTCTATGCAATCACACAGGATGAATTTAATCTGCCGCTTGTACAGGTAAATAATATAAGCAGTGCACTCCAGTTCGCACTTTACGGAAAAAGCATATCCGGACAGGGCACTGTCTACACACCTTTCGTGAATTATTATGTGTCAAGGCTGCCTGTGGCAAGCGTGCAATGCACCGCAGCGTGTGACGGAAATACATTCAACGGACTTGTGGCTTTCACATTCAACTTCACAAGGAACGAGATAGGCACAATAAGCTCAACTCCCGGCTTCGCAAACATAACTGCACAGCTTTCCGATATTTTGAACCAGAGCATCGCAGAGGCGGGCAAAGGATATGGCTATACCGCCGCAGACCAGTCATTCCTTGACTACATAACAGCGTATTATTTCAGCCACCACACTATAACAAAGCAGGGAGGCATGCAGGTTATGCAGAATGTTTCAATGCAGTGCTCCGCGCTCACTCCTGCGACTCTCACTCTTTCAAACTACCAGTATGTTCTGGGAGGCGAACTGCGCCAGCTATGGGCGAACTACACGATAACACAGGACATAGGCGAGTATAATGCAACTGCGATAGATACGGACGGCGTACTTGACTCAATATACACCGCGGGTGAATCCGCAGGGTGGTGCGCCGCCGCATCTTATATGTACAACGCATCCTCAGAAATTGGCGGAACGCCTGCTGCGGCGTCGCAGTCGCTCAAGGAGGTAGCGGCAAATAAGATAAGCAGGGCCATGGCTTATGGAACAAATCTTTATTCCGTGACTGCGCAGGAAGCCTATAGGCTTGGAAACTATCCGCTTGCAATCCTGGATGCGGATTACGCATTCGCATTTGGCAACGCCACGTCGGAATATAGCCTAGGCACTGGTGCGCTGATAAACATGAGCATAAGCCTCGCAAAGAATTCTACATTCGGGGTATGGGCGACGCAGTTTGCGAACGAGGCGATGTTCTATACAAGCGAGGCTTCGCTTGCAACAAACAGCACGCTCGCAGAGGGATATGCACAGCAAGCATACTCAACAGCGCTGCTTGCCTCTGTGCTGAGCAATGACACCAAGCTGATAAACAGCAGCCTGGTGGCACAGCCCCAGGTGCAGCAGGTACAAAATTATGAGGGAGATTTTGCAACGCTCTTCACAAGCCTCGCAGCAATAGAGAAGGAGCTCTTCGCCATATTTGTCATGCTGCTCGCAATAGTAGTGGTGCTGATAGCAATATTTATAGCACTTATCGTACTCATTAACAGAAGCAGAAACTCGGAAGCGAGGAGCGAGGCAATGCCGAAGCAGGAGAGGAGCACAAGAAGAGGCAGAGTTTCTAGGGCCCGCTGAGCCGAGCATAAAGCCTGCTAAGTTTATAGAACACAGATCGCAATAATTAAGGATAGAGAAACAGAAAAATGTGATAAAATGCTACCTGGAAAAATATGTGTGTCATGCGGAAGGCTTACACACTCTTATACAGAGTTCAAATGCCCCAAGTGCGGCAAGGGAACCATAATAAGGTGCGAGCACTGCAGGGAGATAACCAACTCCTACAAGTGCGATGTGTGCGGATTTGAAGGTCCGTGATATTATGTCGAAAGTGGGGGTTGTATTCAAGGTGTTCGCAGAGGAGGGAAAGCTCGACTCTGTCATGGAGGCAATAAAGGAGATGAAGCCGCAGGATCTCCGCAAGGAGGAGCTCGCCTTCGGAATAAGCGTGGCGAAGGTGCTGTTTGTATTTGATGATTCTGAAACAGGAAGCTCAAAAATAGAGGAGAAGCTTAAAGGCATAAATGGCGTAAGCGAGGTAGATGTGGAGGAGGAGACACTGGTTTAGCACTTTGGATGGAAAGGGCGCAGGCACAGGAATAAAGCTTGAAGATATAACAGTTAACGGTCGGACTTTTCCTGTTGAGACGGTAGCGACATATGCTAAGACGATGCGTGGCAGGGTGATAGACGGCAAAGTAGTAATAAGGGTGCCTGAGCGCTGGGGCAGAAATTTCGCACAGGAGAGCGCGGAAAAGGTACGCAGAAGCATAGAGCGCGCGCTCGCAAAGAACCCGCATGCATTTGACAGAAGCCGCATACCGGAATTCAGAGATATGCAGCCTATTACCGCGATGGGAAGGGAGCTCATAGTAAGAATTGAGAGGCGTGATGGGATAAGGTTTGCCAATGCGAGATTAACAGGGAATGAGCTCAGGGTGCACCTCCCCGCTTCCGCTTCAGGAGACGCTCTAAGAAATGAAAAGGAAGTTGTATCACAGCTCGTGCTCAAAGCGCTCTCAAGAGAGCTTTACCAGGAGTTCAGAAGGAGGGTAGAGGAGATAAACAAAAGCACATTCAATGCCCGCATAGGCGCAATCAGGCTTAAAAACATCACGACAAGATGGGGGTCGTGCTCCGCTCGCAACAACCTGAACTTTTCATCGCTGCTCCTTCTTTTTCCAAACGAGATATTAGATTCTGTAATAGTGCACGAGCTTGCCCATACCATGGTAAGAAGGCACTCAGATAAATTCTGGAGCCTCGTTTACTCTGCAATTCCAGATTACAAGGAGAGGAGGAGGTGGCTCAACAGATACCAAAATACACCTCTCGAGGAAAGGCCACGCACATATGCACCACTCAATGCCGGCGATGCGCTTTGAGCAGTGATGCAACCTTCATCACTCTTTTCATATGTGTGCCGCGCCAGTAGACCTTTTTGCATCTTCTGCAATAATAGAACTCGTTGTATCTTTCTACTATCCTTTTAGGAACACGGTGCCTTGTGGCTGATTCAGGAGAGATTTTCCTCAAAGGCGAATTACACAGCGTACAGATTTCGCGGTTTGTGTCTGGAGCAAGCCCGAGCGCACCGAAAACCAGCTTTAACTGTGCAGCTAGTGAATCACCCTGGACTAGGAGCGATCCTGCACCAGCCTTCAATGCGCGGCGGTACAGTGCTTTGTCAGAAGTGAGCAGAATAGACTTTGTCCTCTTCACGTAGCGCAGGATGCGCTCATCGTTTACATACGGAGCACTTTCCACGCTGATCCCAAGCAGTCGTATCCATCTTGCAAGCTTCGCAAGCATGACGTCCGCGACCAGCCTCCTGCTCCCGCGCATGCCAGGTCTGCCTTGCAAATCATCGCCTTGCACTGTTTGCATCTGTATTGTTATGAAGTTGCAGCGAGTATGCTGCGCTGCGAAATGACCAAGAAGTTTGGTTTTGATACATGTACATTTTGGGGAGAGCCTTTTTTTATTTTTGCGTTCTAAATCTACTGCACTGATTTTATGATAAAGTCTATAGAGCTCAGGAACTGGAAGACCCATGCAGACACAAAGATAGAGTTTAGAAAAGGCACAAACGTGCTTGTAGGAATAATGGGTGCGGGAAAGAGCTCGGTTATGGATGCGATATCTTTTGCGCTCTTCGGCACATTCCCTGCGCTGAAGCAGAAAAGAGTAAGCCTGGATGACGTGATAACAAACCGGCCCGAGGAGAAGAAGAGCGCGCAGGTGGTGCTCGACTTTGAGGTAGGAGGTAATAGCTATACAATAACCCGCAGGATAGAAAGGAATGCGGGCAGCTCGGCAGCGCTTGATAAGAACGGCAAACCGCTGCAGACACAGCCCGAGCGTGTAAACGAGGAGATAGAGAAGGCGCTGGGTCTGAACTATGATATCTTCTCGAGGGCGATATACGCGGAGCAGAACAGGCTAGACTATATACTGGAGCTGAGGAAAGGAGACAGAAAGAAGCAGATAGACGAGATGCTCAACCTGGACAAGTTTGCGAAGGCAGAGGAGAATGCAACGAGCCTCATAAACAGCATAAAGAGTGCGATAGCCGATGAGGAGCAGATGGTAGAATCGATAGATGCCGGCGCTGCGAAGAAGCAGCTTGACGGCCTTGCAAATGAGAGAAAAAAGACCGAAGAGAATATAAAGGAGCTTGAGATTATTAAGGCCGAAAGGGAGAAGAGGGTAAACGCGCAGAGGTCAGAACTTGAAGCTGGGAAGAAGGAGTATGAGAGGAGGAAGGCGCTATCAGACACGATCAGCAAGTCCTCTGGCAGGATAAGCACGCTTAAGGCTGAAATAGAGAAGATAAATGCAATGCATATAGATGCAAAGAGCGTGGGTGCAGAAATTGATAAAGTTGAAAAAGAGGTCTCTGCGCTCTCGGACGAACTCGAACTTGCCTCTAAGGAGGAGAGAGAAATAGAGAGGAGGCAGGGGGAGATAGGAAGCAGTATATCGCAGCATGAGAAGAGGCTTGCAGAGAAGCAAGCCCTGCTCAAAAAAGTCACAGGCAAGGATTTGAATGCGATTGCAAAAGTGGTTGATGATGCATCAAAGGAGCTGAAGGAAACGCTGGGCTCGCTTGCAGCCGCAAAGAGCAGAAAGGCGGAGGAAGAGAAGTGGCTGGCTGAGCTGTCAAAGCACATAGGCACATGCCCCATATGCAGGAGGGAGCTTGATGAGGAGCTGAAAAAGAAGCTTCTTGTGGAGAGAAAAGAGGAAATAGACAAGCTGGGCAGGAGCATAGCAGAGCTTGAAAGGCGCAGGGAGGTGCTCGAGGAGGAAGTTGAGGAGAAGACAAAGGAGCGCACAAATGTGCAGTCTATACTTGACAGGCTCAAGGACTATGAGGGTATAGAGGATGAATTAAAGAAGGAGAAGGAGCAGGAGGTATTAGAAAAGAAAAGGAGCGAGGCTGCAGCGGGCAAGGTGGAAGAGCTCAAGAAGAGGCTTGATGTGAAAAGGAAGGAATACAACGAGATAAAGCTTAGGCTCGACTACATGCACAGAATGGAAGCTTATGGCAAGGAGCTAGAAGAGGAAGAGGGCAGGCTTAGGAAGGCAGATGCAGAGCTCAAGAGCATAAGAGTTGATGAGAAAACCCTTTACGCACTTCAGGATGCGCTTGCAAAGGAGTCGGCGGGGCTAAGCGAGGCAACATCCAAGCTGCAGGGAGAGAGGAAGTACCTGGAAACTGTGCTCAGGCAAATCGATGAGAAGACAACAGAGCTAGGAAAATTCGAGGCGATGAAGGAGAGGATAGAAACGAGGAGGCTGATGGTTGCAGACCTCAACAAGTTCAAGAGCTCACTTATAGACACCGAGGCACTGCTGAGGAACAGCCTCGTGCAGTCGGTAAACGCTTTGCTCCAGGGCATATGGCCCAAGATCTATCCTTACGGTGACTTCACATCGCTCAGGCTTTCCGCCGAGAAGGATGACTACGTGCTCGAGGTAAACGCACCATCAAATGAAGCAGATAACTGGATAGGGGTAGAGGGTGTTGCAAGCGGTGGGGAGAGGAGCATAACCGCACTCGCCCTGAGGATAGCGCTTTCGATGGTGATAGTGCCAAACCTTAAATGGCTCATACTGGATGAGCCTACGCACAATCTTGACAGAGCAGGCATTGCAAAGCTTATAGAGGTGCTGGGCAACACTTTGCCAGGAGTTGTGGAGCAGGTGTTCATAATAACGCATGACGAAAGCCTTAAGGACATAAACCCCGCATCGGTTTATATACTTGACAGAGATAAAGCCGCGGGAGGCGCCACTGTAGTCGGGGAGATCTCCTGAAGCTTGGGAGCAAGTATTGCTTCTGGCAAGCAAAAAATATTAAATTCTATTCAGAGCAAGCGTATTGGCAAAAAAAAGGATTTTATGAGACTGAGACCGAGAAGGCAGGGGCGTATAATCTTAATTTTGATTCTTGCGCTACTGAGCTTCTCTATCGGCTTTGCCGATGCGGCAGAGGGCGCGGTCAACGCTACCGTTGCTGTTATATGCCCTTTTTACAGGAATATGACTGTTATGCCGGTATACGTGCTCAACTCCAACATCACATTCAACTACTCGCTCGCAACGGTGAGGGCATCAGATTGCGTAATATCTGCTATCAATGGCACCCTTCTTTTGTGGAAAGCCAATGGCACGCCTTCAAACTATATTTTAAGCAATACACTTTATGCAAACAACATAAACGCGACAAAAAAAGTGTACAGCATAAATATCAATAAGGACCTGTTAAAGCCTGGTGGCTACTATGTAAACGTATCATTCAGCAAAAAGTATTATGAAGAGCTTAACAGCTCTCCTGCATTATTCTACGCAATAGACTACGCAAACGTTATAATAACAAATTCTTCTGTAACATCGAGAGTGAGCACAGGCTCGCCAGTTACCCTTGTGGCAAACATGTCGAATTTTGGAGAACTTTCATCTACGTCAAACACAGTGCTGCATATCGATGTAACCGGGCCGTACGGGTTCGCAAGTAAAAGTAATTACACTGTAGGGCCTATAAAAGCAGGCGGCAGCATTTCGAGGACATTCTTGCTTTATTCTGTGTCACCTACTCCAGGCACATATGTGGTAAAGCTGAATGTTACATACAGTTACAATTATACGATAAATGGTGTTACCCATAATTCCACCGAACAAACTTCCCCAACAGTTAGCCTTAATTATACGGTATTCTCTCCACCACATCCGCCTCCAAAACCCGTTCCCAAGCCGCCAACCTCGATAGCTAATATATCATACATCTCTACGCCCATCTTGGTCTCGCTTGTTAAAGGGCAGGGCATAACCAGCACGTTAAGTCTTTACAACCACAACCAGGTGCCGGTATGGATAAACTTGACGGAGCCTAACATAACAGGCATCTCGCTCTCCTTTTCCTCAAAAAGCCTGTACCTGCTGCCTGCGCAGGGAGCGAGCATTGGTCTTGTAATAAAGGCGCAGCAGAATGCGGCGCAGGGGAGCAGCATAATACCTATTCCGGAGACAATAACTGCGGTGAATGGAACACCAACCTCATACACACAGTACATTACCGCGGTAATAGAAAACAGTTCTGTCTCAAAACCGACTTTGCTCAACACAATTACCTCCATAAACAGCTCCAAGTTAATACAGGGCGTGGTCCAGGTAGTCAATCCCACAAATAGGAGCATATACAATACAACAGCCTCTGTCAGCATACCCATAGTAGTTGCAAGCACCGTGGACGATATAAGCATAGCGGGTGCTGCAGGGAATGTTAGTGTTTCGAATGGCGCATACAACATAGAATGGAGCCTTCCCGTGCTTCCCGCCGGAACAACCTTGGCTTTATATTACACTGTAAGAAACGCCTCTAATGTGACAGCGTTTGAAGGCGCTCCAGTATCATTCACGGTACCTTCACAGGTTGCAGTTAGTTCAATAAGGATATTTAACATAGGCATACCAACATTCTATTCCAACCAGCAGGGCACTATCGGCATAAGCATGCTTTACAGCGGTACCATGCCAAACAATATAACTTTAAGCCTTGTTGGGCCGCCGAGTGTAAGGATTACAAACAACACGCAGACGTTCAGGGTAGCACCGAATACGGTGCTCTCGCCACAGTTTAGGCTTACAAGTAGCAGCAGTGGCACTGATGTGATTACGCTTTATGTGTCTGGAACAGGAATCAGCGCAAACTACACTTTTGACCTGATAGTTTTGCCCAGCACCTCTACGACTACAATACCTCCTATAAGCACCACTACAATACCGCAAAGCACATTTGTAGGACGCGGGTATACTTTATACGGACTTGTTGCCGCCGCGGCAATTATTGTGATTGCAGCGTCTGTAATAGAAATATATAAAAAAGGTAATAGGCCAAGATATAGTGCAGAAAGGGCAGACAGGCTCAAGGAGCTCAAGGAGCATATAGGAAGAGGCGAATAAATGCAGGGTCCTTATGTAATAAGAGTAGCATCGCAGAAAGGCGGGGTAGGCAAGACCACAATCGCGGTAAACCTTGCTTCCGCACTTCAGTCAAATGGATACAGAGTGCTGCTTTTAGACAGCGATACGACAAATCCCAGTGTGGGCTTTCATCTGGGCCTGGAAAAATCAAATATAGGCTACAAGCAGCTGCTCTATAGCAAGGCAAAGCTGAGAGATGTAATCTCGATTCATGCCGCGACAGGCCTGCATGTAGTCACTGGTACTATAAATTCTAGGCCTTTTGTTGCGGGAGAGGATGAGATAAAAAGACTTATACAGGAACTGAAGAAAACCAGCTACAACTTTGTGATAGTAGATACGCAGCCTGGCTACTATACACAAGGCATTGCCAAGTATGTTGATGAGAACCTACTCGTGACAACTCCAGACATGCCCAGTTGTGCAAGCATAATAAGAGTAGTAGGTATGCTCAACGAGGAGAAGGCAAAGCACAGCCTAGTTATAAACAGGGTGCAAAACAAGAGGTACGAGCTACATAGAAGGGAGATAGAGGAGATGTACGAAGGCAGAGTAGTTGGTTCTCTTCCTGAAGACGACATAGTGCCAATAAGTATAGAAGAGCACATACCTGCATACGTGATGGACTACAGGAACAGGTTTTCTAAAAGCATACAGCAGCTATCAAGATTTTACTCTACAGGGGAAGAGCTATACCAGGAAGAGGGTAAACCAAGGAAAAGAGGCTTCTGGAGAATGGTCTTTAGAAGGAAAAATAAATGACAGAGTATATAAAATAGTGCTGCATAGCCTAACGAAGCCTAAAAAGATAACAATTTTGCATCTCTTGATACCATTGGTGATATTTTACTATGATCCCATGGGCGCTTACATTGATGCTGCACAGCGCAGCGTTGCTTCTTTAGAAGGCTTTCGGCAACCTGCGCAGATCTGATGAAAACAAATAATAACCTTATATATTAATCTATAATTATGTTTAAGTCATTTCCTGCAATGTTGTCGATAGCTTTTGCGTTAGCAATGATGCTCGCTTTAGTCATACCAATGCAGTCTCAAACAACGCCAAGTTCAAATGCTGTATCATCCACTTCGGTTTCTTCAACCTCTGTATCCTCAACCACCCCCCTTTCGACTTCTGTTTCCTCGACCATGACCTACCAATCCTCAACTTCAGTATCCTCAACCTCTGTCTCTTCAACTTCTCCCTCTTCAACTACAACAATCCCAAATATTATATATAATTTAGAATTAAATTCTATTCCAACAGCACAAATCAGTTTTAATGGAATAAACTATTTGGTGCCAAACAGTATATCTGTAAGTGCAGGCAATTATCCGATAAATGCATTAACTTTGGGCAACTTCATCTTCTCTAATTGGCTCAGTAGCAATGCCGCAAGCGTATCAAATACATTTGCAGCAAATACTATGCTAAGCGTATCAGGCAATGCAATAATAACGGCAAACTTTAACGCCTTGACCACATTCTACGAAACTGGTCTGCCAAGCGGCACTACATGGGATATAACCTTCAACGGAAATACAAACAACGCCATAGCACCAAACAGCATTACCTTCATTACTGCACCAGGCCAATATTCTTTCCATGCAAACCAAGTAATTGGCAGCAATACCTTTGTGCCCTCTCCTGCCAACGGCACAGTATCTGCAGGAAATAGCATAACGATTAATTTTGCTATAGCCACAACAACAGCATCTTCAACTTCTACTACAACTTCAACAACATCCACATCAACATTAACAACTTCTACTTCAACCTCTACATCTACAATTACAACATCTATACCATTTGGATGGCAATTTCCCGCTTCAATAAGTGAGACAAACAACCCCAGGCTTCAATACTTGATTAAGCAGTTTAATGGCCTTCCGGCTACTATGCCTTCGAAGAATTTTAAATTTGGCAATAGTATAATCGAAGCAATTAACTTTAGCAATGCAAATGTACCACAAAATTCGATTCCAAGTAATCTGGCCACATACTTTAGTGGTGCTAAAAATATTTATGCAGCAAATGTGTTAATACTATATGGAAATCCTACAAAAGGCATAACTTCTCCCCCTATAAATATTAATTTATTCTCAAATTTCTCCAATAACAAAATTGTCTCTTATGCAGACCATGCTCCAGCCGGCGTAAAAGTTCCTATATTATACTCGCCAAATGCACCGTTAGAAGAAATATCGGTAATTACCAATTTAAATACAACCTCTATTTTAACAAATGTGACATTTTTAAATAACATACCTGAAAATTATGCGAAGTTTAACAATCCTTTCTATCAGTTGATTCAAATAAATAGTAC
>OGCG01000353.1_pt1 | contig 29573 bp, 26 predicted proteins | sample 1570061 | NCBI WGS metagenome assembly OGCG01 (sample SAMN06268698, study PRJEB24515) | hot springs metagenome | isolation source: Joseph's Coat, Yellowstone National Park, Washington, USA | place: USA:Joseph's Coat, Yellowstone National Park, Washington, USA
AGGAGACGTCGCGACCTGGGGAGAGAGGTAAGGAAGGTCATACGAGATAGCAAACCACGCGCTCGGAGCAGATCATCGTTCCGGCTGTCCTGGTCAACTTGGCACATCGAGCATCAAGGCAGTAAGCTACAAGGCGGTCCTCCAAGGGATCAATCTCCTCAAGAAGGCGAGACCAAAATTTCTCAAAGTCGCCCTCCTCGAGACAACACTCAAACACACTGTACTGAACCCGAACCCCATAGTCCTCACAAACCCTGGCTACCCTCGCCAAACGTTTGGGATCCGTTACATCATAAGCAACAACGGTGAGCATCTGCTTTTCTCCTGGAGGTGAATGTTGGTACGGCAAGGTCGGAAAGGCTTCGTCCCACCACTGAGTCATAGCCCTAGTTCATAAGAAAAGGTTCAAATCTGTCGGGATCACGGAGCGAAGTTTTAAGATCCACCACCTGCTGTTCCAACTGGCTTCTCAAGGTGGTTCGACAATCCACATGCTCCGAAAAAAACTGGCGGTCCAGTCGTCGCTCATACTGAAGAAGAAATTTCTTTTTGCCTTCTTGATTAAGATACACGCCTCCTTCCTTGGGCTCAAAATGGGAAGCATCCAGAATTTTGTGGGTAAAAAGATCCAGGGCTAAAGCTTCCACTAGAACCGGCCTAAAGGGTTCGATAAGATCCAGAGCCAAGGACCAGCGTCCGTCTTCCGTTTGGTGTAAGAATCCAAGTGCCGGGTCTAATCCGTGAGCATGGACATAGCTAACCATCTCGCTGTACAGGAGCGTCGCACCGAAGGAAAGACACGCGTTAACCGGATTGTGGGGAGGGCGGGTCGAGCGACGCTCAAAAGGAAATTCACGCGGTAGAAAGCCTGCCCACAACTCAAAATATCGAGCGGCAGCTGCGCCCTCGAAACCTCGGAGCTCCTCGATCGTTCGGGAGGCAGAAGTTGAAGATAATAGAGACAGGAGCCCGCCGAGTTCCTTGGAAAGGTCCAGCTTCCGATTTGCAGCTAGCCGTTGGAGAACGCGGCGCTGATTGTAGATTTTGGCGGCCACAATGCGTCCGGCTGTCTGGAGCACAAATTTTTCCTCTAAGCAACGGCGATATTGGAGAAGCCGAGCCTCGCCGTGAGCATTCTGCGCCGGAAGAAAGCTCCCTAAAAATTTTCCCGAGGAAGATAAGTAAACCACAGGGATTTGGGCCCGCAAAAGCGCTCCCATCGCTTGAGAGGTGATCGAAACGCAATCGAGAAGAATCAGGCGGTCCAAATCGCGGATCGGAATCTCCCGGACGACCGTGTCCCTACCACTTTCAGGATCGGTATCCACGACCAGCAGGCGCTCGGAGGTCGTTCGAATGCGAAGATCTGGCTGCAAGACGTAGGCTGTCGGCATAGGAACCCTCCGCTATGCTCAGCAAAGAAAAGCTACCGCATCCTCCTTCTTCCTAGGAAGAAAAACCCGCCCGCTCTTCTTGTCCCGAGGAGCTCTCTTCCCTAACCAAGTCAATCGGATAGCTAAAGCCAACTGCGCTGCGCCGGGGAAAAAGGGTTTCGGCTAAATCCGGGTACCCCGTCGAGCGAAACTTCCGGCGAAGCTGGCTGAGGAGCTTTTTGATATCATCTTGATCCAGGCTCTTCCGCCAAGAGGCTCCACCCCGGCGCTCGTCTAACTCCGGATGGTTCTGGCACCAAAACTCCAGATAGCACCGAAAAGCCTCGGCTGCCATAGTTTGGGTGGAGATTTGCGGCTGACTCTGCCGTGCTCGCTCCGCCAGGAAAGAGAAAAAGGCGTGCTCCAAGGGAGCTAGCGGGATCTCAGTGGATCCCACTATGACGCAGGGATGCAATTGCACAAGCTTAAGCGAAGGCAGAGCTCCCTGTTGTCCAAGCCGGGACGTGTAGAAGCGGATCAGACTCGTAAAATGTCCGGGAAACTGGCCAAACTCCTTAGGGAAAAGCTTCCGCAGACAAATAAAAGGAACATCAGCAAGCTCTGGCTTAGCGTCTTTGGCCAAAAGCGTCTTTCCGTCAAGGGATTTTAACCGACCTTCAGGCTGGTTAGGGAAATAAAATTTGGGTCGAAGAGGACCTTCAAACTCGGAAGGAACCAATACGTGGGTGATACGGTCCTCGGGTCTCCCTAAAATGCAAAAGGAAGCGTACAAAAGAGTTCCCAAAGTTTTCCGGCCCCCCGCGAGAGAAGCAATCAATCGGATTTCAGGGTTTTCGGTAAAACGTCGGACGGTCTCAAAAATAAAATCGGCTGCCGCCTCGTTTTCCGCCACGCTTCGAATGTCGCCCAGAGGTCGGGATTGCCCGCTGGAAGAGTCGGGAGCCCCGATCACAAGGATCTCATCAAAAATGAGCTTCCGACTGGTGGAGGCTTTTTTCCCGAGGAGAGAATTTCGCAGGGCTTCCCATACCGTTTGGCCTTTCATTTCCGGAATCGGACGTAGGAGCTCTTCGAGGATCGCCGCTTTTCCCGGACTTGTAGTAATGGCAACTATCCGGTCAGGAATTACAGGCGGGCGCTCGTGGGCCAGTGCCCACACGGTTTCCGTGAGGACCGCCGGGGACATTCCCACCACGGCCACAAGCACTGTCTCATGGGCGCCTTTCTCCTTCATACCTGTTTTCCCTTCCCTTGTTTGGCGATCACAGATTGCCAAATATCGCTGCCATAAGCTGCACCTGTTCTACATGTACAAAAGAAGTTGCAAAAGTTGGGCTGGGATCTCGGAAACCTCTTTGTGGCGTTCAAGCTTTCCCAAAAGAAAAGTCGGGGGAGCCTCCGAAAGTTGCCGGCTCACTTGCCTGGGCGCCGATTGCACCCAACCGAGGGCTATTAAATCGCAACACTGCGCGGCTCCCTCCCATCGCTTCATCTCTAAAATATCATCTTCCCGGGTAACGATCAAGGCGTGAGTACACACGTTAAGAATCGTTTGGTTATAGCGATCAATTTTTCCCCCACAGTCTACTAAAAGAAGGCTTTTGTTCTGCTTAAGGTTTTGGATACTGCTTACAATTTTTGCTACAAAATCCTCATCCCAGAGTCCCTTGTAGCGAAGCGTACTTACTATGTTCGGATCTCCTTCCGCAAACCAGTCGCCTTCGCCGTCAGGACAGGCGCGTAACACAAAAACTTCCCGTTGTCCCTCCTGACCGAGCTGCGCTCTCAAAGCCTTGGTTAAGGCGTAGACCAGGACCGACTTCCCACTATGGGGAGGGCCTATAACGGCCACCGCGCGGCAGCTTGGCGGGCAATCCTTCGAGGAAAAGCCTTTGGTCGCCGCCTCTCGTTTGGGCAAGTAGGGTGTGATAAGCTCCAAGGGAAGGATGGTTCCTACTGGTGGAGCGTCTATTCGGTGGGCCTCCACAACAATGGCTCCCTGCCTCGGATCAAAAACAGCAAGCCAAGGACTTGGGTGACAAAGATGGGTGAGGTAGGCGTATAACCAAACGGGGGCCCTCCCATAAAGGACGATCCCGTGGCTCATGGAAAGCTCTGGTGGAAGCGCTACAGAGGGAAGTTCTTTTGGCTCGAGAACCCCGTGGCCTAAAAGAAGGATGTCTAGGATTTGGAAATCCCCAGCCGGAATCACGCTTAAAGAGAGATTTTTCACGATACTGGCTTCTTTCGATGCGTTTGTTTTCTTTTACGAAACCGCTAGACCTTTTGTCCGGCTCTTCCAAGTGAATGGAACGTCTTTTGACGTTCCAAGTACATGGCCTCCCTCGGCCCCGCATAGCGGTCCTTCCTCACAAGAACCAAGGTCTAGGAATTAACCGTTGAACCACCTCCCGGAGTTGTGTTTTTTGGGCAAAGGGGAGAAAAGCCGTCTCAACGGAGTTGGAAAGTAACCGAAGAAGGTCTAGCCGGTTAACATCTGGACAAAGTTTCCCCAAAAAAAGAAGGTTCTCGGAAAGGCTTGCTTGGCTTATGCCGATATTGTCCGTGTTGACGCTAACCGCAATCCCGCGATCTAAATATTTTTTTAAAGGATAAGATGCCTGCTTCTCCATGGGCAGAAATCCCCGTACTTGGTAGTTGGCGTAGGGACACATTTCAATGCCGATCCTGCGTTCCACAACCGTGCCCAGAAGGTCTTCTGAGTCCAAAAGGCGAAGACCATGGCCGATGCGACGAGCGTGAAGCCGAAAGATTGCCTGCCAAATCCCTTCTGCGTCGTCGTTTTCCCCGGCGTGCGCCGTTACGGCCAAGCCACAGCGGTGAACGTTCACAAAGTTTTCGGCAAAGTATGCGGCCCGGGTTTTCGGGCTTTCAAAACCGGCCAGATCCACCCCGACCACCCCGCATCGGCCCCAAGCCGGCCGGTAATGCTGCTGGGCAGCAACCGCAAGGGAAAGGTGACGACTGATGTCGGAAAGGTCGCCTTTGCTTTTTCGGGTAGCCACGATAATGAGTTGAACCTGACAGGGACAATCGCTTGCTCCAGCTCGGTCCATGCAGCGCTGGAAGTGAGATTGGATTTCGCTAAGAACTTGCCAGGCAGAGCGATCGAAGGTGGCATAGTTGTTTGGGGAACACCGGATCTCTGCGTACACTACCCGGTCCGCTTGCAAATGTTCGTACAGAAGTTCGCACTGCGCCCGTAAGCACCCGGGATCTTTGAGAAGCTGACTTCCCGTCGCGTTCCCTAGCTCCATATACTTGTCTAAATCTATAGGCTCGATAGGCTCCGGCCACCCCTTAGGCAAAGGAGGTTCCGGTGGGAAATTCTGCAGGCCCTGAGCTTGCGAGCGCACCCTCTGTAAAAGAAACCCGTGAGTGGCAAAGCCTCCTAAATGAGAATGAAGATCAAGTTTCGGAAGGCTTTGCACCCACGCCCGGTCACTCTCCGGGTCAAGCCGTTCGCTAAGCCAGGCAAGCTCTTGGGGGGACCAGGTGGCCAACACCGGAAAGGGTAGTTGAGACAGTTTTTCCCAATGGGAAAAAAGATGGGCAGCCCGTTGGGTAACCCTTTGGATTTCCCGGGTCAAAGAAAAGTCGGCTAAAGGGCTTTCCTCGATGGCGACTTCTTCAACCTGCTTGTTGTCCCTAATTTTTTTTAAAGAAAACTTTTCTTTGGGAAGCGATAGGAAGGAGGGCCAACCGGGTTCTTCGCCTAAGGAGACGTAAAGAATGGATTGGTTTGTAATAGCTTTTTCTAATTCCTCTTCCATGCTAGGAAGCGGATCTACAAGTACATGAAAAACCTCCTGGGCACCAAAAAGGGAGGCAGCTTTCTGCAGGGTGGAACTCATCGTTTTGTAGCCGCCAGCAACACAGACGTATGGCTTTCGGCCAAAAGACTTCTCCAGGTACCAACGGTACAAGGCCTCTTCAAAAAGCTCTTGCTCCTGGGCGCTTAGAAGTGCGTCAAAGCCACCAATTCGTGTGATTAGCAGGCGAAATTCCGGGAGTCTTCGCTCAAAGTAGGAAACAAGATTTTGTATCGGTTGGTCGGTGTTCCTGCCGGAACCCGTGAGAACGTAAACTTCCAAAGGCCGCGGAATCTTGGGGAAGTATAAGGCCTCAACGACCACCATCCAGCTTGTTCCTAAGGTGGCCAGCAGTATGTTTTTATCCTCTGCAGTACTCATGGCAACTGGGTTAGCATGGCAGTTCGCTTTTAACGTTGATAATTTTCTTTCTACTCAATGTCGTTTTTTTGAAATTTCTCCTTTTTTTTCAAGATCAAATTCAGATTGGCACTAAGCTTTCTTTGTTTTTTGGTGGAAGGATGGATTTTTACCATGTTGATGCTAGTCCTCCAGATGGAACGCCAGCCATTCTTCTTGAACCTTTTGAACCCTATGACCATACTCAACTAACAGCCATATTACCGCAGTTAACATTCAGCTCTTCGTACAGACCTTATCCGTGGATGAGTCTTTATGCAACAGGCTTTTTTGGGCAGACTACTGCTCAATCTCAATTTGGAGCTTTTGCTCCAGAATTCACTGGGTCTTATTACCATCAGCTTAATGAGTTAGAGGAAATTGGTGTCAAATGCAATTTATTGAACAATCGATTTTTCTTAGCTCTTTCTGTCTATAATCAGACGGGTTTTGTACCTGCTTTTGTTTTACCTAGCGGGATAACTCCAACAGTTTCAGCTACGGTCAGAGGCTTTCAGATCCAAGGAAGTTACCAACCCTGTAAACAGTTGTGGATCAACTTTGGATACAACCATATTGATGGCTTTGAAAACTGGTCTTCGGATCCTATCGGGCCAACAGTTAACCAACCTTATTCGACCCGTGTGGCAGCATTGTACCATTTGCCTGTTGATCCTATTGTTTCTCTGGCTCCTGGCCTGTATCCTTTCCCGGGATTTCCTTCCAACTATGCTAATTGGATAGCAACATACAAAATGGATAATGGATTTGGTATTTCGCTATGGGCCATTGCGGAGACAGGTCAGTGGTTGGGATTTAATTATGCTTTGCGCACCCCTTCATGGTATACGCTGAATGGTAGATTGTTTTATACAGCAAGAAGATGGGAAGCCAGTCTTTGGATTTATAATCTGACCAACAACCATTATTTGCTGGCAGGAGGAGCTGGATTTATTCCAGCTGCAAGTTTAGATTACGATTATGCCGCTTTGCAAATGCCTTTTTGGATTCAGGAAACATTGCAAATCTTTTTTTAATGAATCATTGTCCTTTCTAGAAAAAAAATTTGGGCACTCTGGTTGAATACGGGAGTCTGACTTTATCATTTATTTCAAAAATTATCTGTAGATACCCAAAATTATGAGTGTGTTTCCTGAAATGATTCTTTAAATTCAGTTTTTTTTTTCTGTAATATACTTCTCAATTGATCAAGATTTTGATGGCAAACAAAGAAGACGAGACTTCAGGAAGAAAAGAGCCATTTTGGGGAATTGGCCAGCTAGTTCTCCACTTTTTCGAATTTTTGGAATCGGAGCTAAATTATCTTGGTAGCAAGGCTTGGGCTTTTCTTATTCTTCTCTTAATCAGTTTAATTTTTATTATATTTTCGGCAATTTCTTTTCTTATTGGGTTTTTTTATGGAATATGGGGTCTTTATCTTCTTTTTAGTGCAGGAATAGGAAAAATTGGAGGAGCATTTCTCTGTGGCGCCTTCTTAATGTTATTGTCTGGATTTTTTTTATGGATAATACGAAAAATAGCTCACAAGATTTTAAAGTAAGGCTAGAAGAAGCTCAAGCCCGCTTCTTGGAATCTTTAAAGCGGGTTAGTAAAAACTTACCTAATGAAAACCTCCTTTGGATCAGTTTGATCATTGGAATTATTATAGGTCTTCTTTTATATTCTCTCCGGTGGATACTTTCCAAAATAATCCGAATCGGTTTCTTTTATTATATTCTTTATCAATTATGGAACATAATAATTAAAGATAGTCAAGAAACGGATTCCAAGACATCATCAGAGACTCCCAATGGTCCTTCCAGGGAGAACGAATCGCCAGCGGCTAATTAATGCCGTTTTTTCTTTATTATGGTTCCTCGAATATGCTCTATAGGGAGTAACTAGTTTTTCTTAAGAATGCCTAAAAGCTTTTAAAACTGTTTTTTACAATCTTGAAGCTAATCTTCCATAATACATTGATGGTGTGGTGACTGGAACATGGTCTTCTGATGGCGTAATGAAATTACACTAGCAAAAAGTCAAAGACATTAGTTTTATTTGGACTTTGATTTCCCATGGCTTCACTTATCCATCGCTTGAGGCAAAATATTGCGACAAAAAGTGCCATTGGCAATGTGATCTTCAAGACCGGTTGAATGAGGTTTAAAGGTATATTTTTTAGCTTGCTGTTACCTATGTATGAGGAGCAACACTTTCAGAATGATGGAAAACCTGTTTTCCAAAAACTGAAGCAAATAAGTGAAACTGAATGAGTTTAGAAGGTAAGCTGCTCTTCGACAATTAGTTTGAAAGAAGCTAAAAAGCCGATCTAGGTCTTTTCCACTTATTTTTTTAGCTTATGCCCTGAATCCTTAAAAGGATAGAAGGCTTGAGTGTGGTCGACAAAATCTCCATAGCCACAAATTTCACTTTAGAAAAAAAGAAAATGACCTATACTTTATACTCATATTCTAAACAACCATTGTTTATTGTGGGGAGGATAGACTTATGTGCGAACATTGCGGTTGTCAGCCTGCTTCTCATCAATCAGCTCAGTCAGCAAACCACCATCCAGAATTACTTCATTCTCACCATGATCATAATGATCACAATGAGAAGAAGGCTGAGAAACCAAGAGAGCAGGTGAAACTTCAAATGGATGTTCTTGAAAAAAACAGCCGATTTGCAAAGGCGAACCGCTCTTTGTTTTCTGCCCGAAAAATTTTGGCTCTAAATGTAATTTCAAGCCCAGGTTCAGGGAAAACCTCTCTTTTAGTGAAAACCATTGAGGCTTTTCAGGGGAAATTCCCTCAAGCGGTCATCGAAGGGGATCAGCAGAGTGAAATAGATGCCCAAAGAATTCGGCAGACTGGTGTTGAAGCGGTACAAATCCAAACAGGCAAAGGATGTCATTTGGATGCCCATACCATTGGTCATGCTCTAGAAGAGATCCCTTTACCTTCGGAGGGGATCGTATGGATTGAAAATGTGGGTAATTTGATTTGTCCTGCTCTTTTTGATTTAGGTGAAACAAAGAGAGTGTTGCTTTTGTCTGTAGCTGAAGGGGATGATAAACCCCTTAAATATCCTGAAGCTTTTTACGGAGCTGATTTATTGGTTTTGACCAAAATCGACTTGCTCCCTTATGTCGACTTTTCAGTGGAAAAATGTATGGATGGTCTTCGAAGGATTCGGCCAGGAATGGAAGTCGTTGCCTTATCAGCAAAAACAGGAGAAGGAATAGAAAAGTGGTTTCATTGGGTTAATCAACAATTGGCCACTATTAGAGGATAAGGATCTAGCTGTTGAATTTTTACCAACTTGATTAGAGGCGTTTTTTGGATTTATCCCCAGAACTTGTGTTGATTACTGGCCTAGTTGCTGGATTCATTCATGCTTTAACAGGACCGGATCATTTGAGCGCCATTGCTCCCTTGGCTATTGAAAGCAGGAAGGCAGCCTGGAAAATTGGTTTGTTCTGGGGCCTAGGACATAGCGGAGGAATCTGGATTTTAGCGGTTATTTTATTTTTTTTTTCGTAATCTCTTCCCGATCGCTCAGCTTTCTCGGTGGTCGGAAAAAGCGGTTGGGATTGTCTTGATTGGGATAGGGATGTGGACCATTCGCCGAGTCTTTCAAAAGAAAATTCATATCCATAGCCATCATCATGAGGGGATAGAACATTGTCATATTCACTACCACGAGGAAACTCCGTCTGTCTCCTCTACTTCCCTCGTACACGAGCATAGTCCACATTATCATACCCATGCATCCCTAGGGATAGGGTTGTTGCATGGTGTTGCGGGATCCAACCATTTTCTCGGTGCCCTTCCCGTTTTGGCATTTCCCACTCAAACACTTGCAGCCCTTTATGTTTTAGGATTTGGGGTAGGAGCTATATTGGGAATGATCGTTTTTTCATTCTTTTTATCCAGGATGGTTTTTAGTCGACTATTAGATACGCAAAGGAAAGGGAAATGGTTAAATATCTGTTTTGGCAGCTTGGCTATAGGAGTGGGTTTGTTCTGGTTGTTTGGAGGAGGAGAATGAAGCTAAAAAGCTCAGCCTTTCGTTTACGACCTAGCTGATGTCAAAGCACCTGTAATGAAAAAAGCCTTACGCATTCATTTAAAAGGCAAAGTTCAAGGAGTTGGTTTTCGGCCTTTTGTTTACAGGCTTGCTCAAAGACTTGCACTGCAAGGCTGGGTCAACAATACGACAAGTGGAGTCCACATCCATGTCGAGGGGTCTCAAGAAAATGTTGAAACTTTTTGTCGTGATCTCATCGATCAAGCTCCGTCTATTGCATTTATCAGTTCGTCGGTCTTCGAACAAACAGAAATCAAAAATTATGAGTATTTTACCATCGAACAAAGTCAAGAAGAAGGTAAACCATCGGTCCTTCTTTTGCCTGATCTTGATCTTTGTGAGGATTGCCTGGTGGAGCTTCGTTCTCCAACCAATCGGCGCTTTGGTTATCCTTTCATAACCTGTACGCAATGCGGGCCACGTTTCTCCATCACCCTTTCGTTACCGTATGACAGGCAGAGAACGACGATGGCTTCTTTTAAGATGTGTTATGAATGCCAAAGGGAATATGAGGAGCCACTGGATCGCCGATTTTATTCTCAAACCAATTCATGCAAAGACTGCGGGATAACCCTAAGACTTTATGATAAACAAAGAAATGAATTGGGCTGCAATCAGGCTGCGCTTGACGAAGCGGCAAAGGCAATCTTAGCAGGAGAAATTGTCGCTGTGAAGGGTATCGGAGGCTTTTTAATTATTGCAGACGGCTACAGCGATCGGACTGTCTTGCGCCTGAGAGAAAGCAAAAAAAGGGCTCATAAACCTTTTGCCTTAATGTTTCAAGACCTTAAGACTGTCAAAGAACATACTGAAATTTCCGATGAAGAAGAAAGGTGGCTGACATCCCGTCAAAAGCCAATTATGCTCCTAAGGAAAAAAATAAACCTCTCTTTGGCCCTTTCTGAGCACATTGCACCTTTGCAAAATACTCTTGGGATCATGCTTGCCTATGCTCCCTTGTACGTTTTGCTTCTTGATCTCATCCAACATCCAGTGGTAGCAACCAGCGCGAACATTTCCGGCTCTCCCATACTAACTACAGAGGAAGAAGTATTCTCTCAACTCCAAGGGGTAGTTGATAAAGTTCTTAGTCATAACAGAGACATTGCTGTTCCTCAGGATGATTCCGTCATGGCATGTTCCCCTGTGACGAAGACGCCGATTTTGCTCCGAAGAAGTCGTTCTTTTGCTCCTTTTTATAGTTTAGACTCTTACGAAATTTCACAGTCAGCTTCTCTGTTGGCTTTGGGATCAGATCTCAAAGCTACCTTCAGTCTTTGTCACGAATCAAACCTGTATGTTTCTCAATATTTAGGTGATCTGGGCAACTGGAATGCTTATGAAACTTATCAGAAAGTCCTGTCTCATTTTACAAAACTTTTTGATTTTATACCCACAGCTCTCGCTGTGGACCTTCATCCTCGGTATCATTCGACTGAATTGGGGTTGGAGATTTCAAAGAATTATAAACTCAACCCTGTTTTTATACAGCATCATAAAGCCCATTTTTGGGCGGTTTTAGCCGAAAACGACCTTCTTTGGCAACAGCAGCCTGTATTGGGTGTCGTGTGGGATGGGACTGGATATGGGGAAGACGGAAGAATTTGGGGGGGAGAATTTTTTCTTTTTCAAAGGGATCAAGAAATGAAGAGGCTAGCTCATTTCGAATATTTCCCTCTTCTCTTAGCCGACAAGGGCATTAAAGAACCGCGTATTTCTGCTCTTGGCTTGTGGTCATCACAGGTTGGAACATTAGATGAACTGAATTTTTTAAGACCGAAGTTTTCAGCTCTTGAATGGAGAACCTATCTGAAGATGATTGAAGCAAGAAAATATGTTTTAAGTTCAAGTGTTGGCAGAATTTTTGATGGAGTAGCCTCGATACTTGGTCTTTGCGATTATACTACTTTTGAAGGTCAAGCAGCCATGGAGTTGCAAAAACAAGCTACCCGGTACGCTTTATCTCCAGGTCTTTGGAACAACATGCAGGCAATAAAAAATTGGAAAGTTCCTGAGGCTAAGCTTTATAACAGTGTGGTTCAACTAGGTCAGTTGATCCGATGGATGAGGCAGATGGCAGAAGATAAAAGACCGAAGGAGGAGATCGCTTTTGGACTACACTATTGGATAGCCCTGCTGGTCGGAAGACTAGCCAACGAGTTTAGAGTGCGGAAAATAGCTTTTTCTGGCGGAGTCTTTCAAAATGGCTTATTAGTTGACCTTTTGAAGCTTTTGTGGGGAGACAAATTTGAACTCTATTTTCATACGGCTCTCTGTCCCAATGACGAAAATATCAGTTTTGGTCAGCTCATTGCCCTTGCTTATGAAAATCACTGGATAAAGAAAAAGCTCTGAAGCCTCCTTTACTATTAAATCTATTACTTGGCATTGACATCAATGAGAAAAAGAATAACCTCCAAAAGGATATGTGTTTAGCAATTCCTGGAAAAATAGTTGAAATGGATCCTTATGATCAAATGCCTTTTATTCAAACAGCTCTTGTTGAGGTTTCTTCAGTGAGGAGGAGGATCAACATTGAATTAATAAAGGACGAAGAGCCGAAACCAGGGGATTGGGTATTAATTCATGTCGGATTTGCATTGGCGAAAATATCTGAACGTGAAGCTCAGGATCAGTTGCGGATTCTTTCCATGCTTGGAGAAGATAAACAGGCAATGGAAGAGCTTCAAGGTTATTCTATGGAAGAAGAAAAAAAAACATAAAAGATACTTCTTTGAAGGATCTGATTTAGATGCAATATGTAGATGAATTTCGGGACAGCCGACTTATTAAAAAGACAATAGAAACGATTCAACAGCTAGCTGATCCTACGGTACATTACCGGATCATGGAAGTCTGCGGGGGCCATACTTTTTCTATTTACCGATTTGGCCTACATGCTCTTATTCCTTCAAATGTTGAATTGATCCATGGTCCAGGATGTCCTGTATGTGTATTGCCGATGGGAAGAATTGACGAGGGGCTGAGAATTGCTGAAGATCCAAAAGTGATTTTAACCGCTTTTGGGGATATGATGCGAGTGCCAGGTCAAACAGACAGTCCTCTGGTCCTGAAAGCAAAAGGCAGAGACATTCGAATGGTGTATTCCCCATTAGACAGCCTGAAGCTGGCTAAAGAACATCCTAAAAAAGAGGTTGTTTTTTTTGCAATTGGTTTTGAAACTACAGCTCCTGCAACGGCTCTAACGCTTTTAAAGGCACAGGAATGGGGAATAAAAAACTTTTCTGTATTTTGTAACCATGTGTTGATTCTGCCTGCCATTCGAGCGATTCTAGATTCGCCAGACCTGCGACTTGATGGGTTTATTGGTCCTGGTCATGTGTCTACAGTGATTGGGTGTCGGCCATATGCATTTGTTGCTCAAAATTATAAGAAACCAATAGTGATTTCAGGTTTTGAACCTTTGGATATTTTAGAATCCATTCTACGAATCTTGCGCCAGTTAAAAGAAAAAAAGAGCGAGGTGGAAAATCAGTATGGCCGCGTTGTTCCTTGGGAAGGTAATCGCACAGCGTTGAAGCTGCTTGAACGGGTTTTTGAGCTTCGTTCGTATTTCGAATGGCGCGGACTGGGATTCATAGCTCAGTCAGCCCTTAAAATTAAAAAGGAATTTTCTTATTGGGATGCTGAACTGCGTTTTGGCACTCAAGGCATTACTCTTACTGATCCAAAAGCAGCACAGTGTGGAGAAGTCCTTAAAGGAGTGCTTAAGCCTTATCAGTGTAAGCTTTTTGGAAGAAGCTGCAATCCAGAACATCCAGTAGGAGCCTTGATGGTCTCTTCTGAAGGAGCGTGTGCAGCCTACTTCCATCACGTCTATCAGAAAACAGAGCTCTAGGCAGAGGGACAAGTGGGCTTTCAAGTTAATTAGGTTTTGCCTTAGAATTGGAAAATGAAACTGGAACAGTGCATAGAACTGGCTCATGGAGCTGGAGGTAAATCGAGTAGGAGGTTAATTGAACAGGTGATATTGGCTGAATGCAGGAACCCACTTTTAGAGCCTCTTGCTGACGCTGCGATTATCGAATGGGATAAAACCAGGTATGCGCTCACAACAGACAGTTATGTGGTCAGCCCCTTAGCCTTTCCGGGTGGGTCCATTGGTGAACTTGCGGTCAACGGGACTGTGAATGACTTGGCCGTTTCGGGAGCAAAGCCGCTTGTTATTTTATCCAGTTGGATTCTGGAAGCAGGGCTGTCGATGGAGGTTTTTCAACGGGAAGTCAAAGCCATGGCTCGGGCTGCAAAAGCTGCCTCGGTTATTATTGCTGGTGGGGATACAAAAGTCGTTGAGCACGGAAAAGGAGACGGGCTTTATATTACAACGACTGGGTATGGGCTTGTGGAACCAGGGGTGAATTTAGGTCCTCATAGAGTGGAAGTTGGAGATAAAATTTTACTTTCAGGTCCTATCGGTGACCATGGGATTACAGTTCTTTTAGCCAGGGGAGAAATAGAACTGGAAGCAACTCTTAAAACAGATAGCCGCCCTCTTTGGCCAATGATTGAACCCATGATTAGATTGGAGCCTTCGGCTATCAAGTGGATGCGGGATCCGACAAGGGGAGGCTTGGCTTCCGTCCTTAATGAACTTGCCCATGATATTGGCTTTGGCGTTATGATCGAAGAGGAGTTGATCCCAATTCGTCAAGAAGTTCGGGGAGCTTGTGAGATCTTGGGTCTGGATCCTCTGCACATAGCTTCTGAAGGGCAATTTGTTGCTGTTGTGGATCAGAAGAAGGCCGTTGATTTTCAAAAGCTGCTAAATGACATTCCTGGAGGAGAAGAAGCCAGAATTATTGGGGTAATTTCGGACAAACCTTCTGGGAAAGTGGTTACTCTTTCTGCATATGGCGGGAGTCGGATGGTTGATATGCTTGTAGGAGATCCCTTGCCAAGGATATGTTAAGGAAAGAAAAAATAACAAAAGAGCTTAATTGGATAAGGCAACGGGTTGAGAAGCGGAACGGGCTCTCAACCCTGTTTTTCCAAAAAGAAGCTTTATCATTGGCTACAATCTGCCAGCAGATTGCTAGCCGGTTTTTGAATGGAGGTAGAATTTTGGCTTTTGGTCGAGGCTCTTCTCAAACGGATGCACAGCATGTTTCGGTAGAGTTTGTCCATCCTGTAATCGTTGGCAAACGAGCGCTGCCGGCTTTAGATATCTCAGCGGATTTTTTTAATTGGCTTAAGGCCATCTGCAAGGCTAATGATATTGTTTTTGGATTCAGTGGAATTGAAGGAGATGTTTTAGTTGAAAAGGCCATTGATCTAGCAATGGGAAGGGGGGCTTTGACTTTAGCGCTCCCTGGAAAGAAAGGAAGTTATTTTATAGAGAATCCTTCTGAAGATCCTTTTATATTTCAAGAGATCGTCGAAATCCTTTATCACACCTTATGGGAAACAGTGCATCTTTTTTTTGAACACCGTCAGTTGGGACAATCAGGAGGAGAAGCACAGTTTCTCTATCCCTTTTTGGGTATGGATGGACAGCCAGAGGCAGGGATTATTGAGGAAGTAAGTTGGTCAATACAAGAAAAAGCCAAAGAAGATGAAAGATTAAGATTAAAGTTGGTAGAAGAAGAGGGCGAAAAGATTCTTCAGGCAGCAAAACTACTTAAAGAAAAAGGTCAACAGGGGGCTAAAATTATTCTCTTTGGCAATGGAGGATCAGCTACGGATGCCAATGACTTTGCTTTAGACCTACTGAATATCTCTCTAGAATGGCCCAAACCTTTAACTGCCTATTCATTATCTATAGAACCAGCGGTGCTCTCTGCCCTGGCAAATGATGTGGGAGCAGAAGTCATTTTTTCGCGTCAATTGATGGCCCATTTGGAATCTGGGGATGTAGTCATTGGAATTTCGACCAGTGGGGGATCACGCAATGTTTTGGCCTGTTTTGAGGAAGCTAGGAAAAAGGGGCTTTCTACTATTGCCATTTTGGGATACGATGGAGGGGAGATCGTTCGCAGGGGGCTTGCTGAGCTATCCATTATCGTTCGTTCTGATTACATTCCTCGAATCCAAGAAGTGCAGGCTACCGTTTACCATTTGATCTGTGAGCTTTTAATGGAAAAGGAACCAGTAAGAAAGAGTCCAGAATAGGTAGATATTTAATGAAATCATAGGTCTTTTAGGGTGGGAAAGCTAAACAACAAAAAGGTCAGTGGTTCTGAGGGAATGCAACAATCACCACATCAAAGAGGTCCGGTTCGATTTGCACGGTGTCCAAAAGGCTATGAAAGGGTAGGATCCAAGCAGGGACCGCGCTGCGGCATCCTTTTAAGTGGCATTGCGCCTCTCTGCGGTACCGCGAGGTGTATTTGCCGGTCCCTTTGCCGATCTTTTGATAGGCCTGCTTCCAGGCCGAAAGAGATTGAAGCTCTGGGTATTTCATCCGCTCCAAAAGGAAACGCCAGGCCCGGGATGCCGCCAATTGTTCGATCAAGCGGGCTTCCTTATTCTCTAACTCCTTTTTCCTTTCCTGAAGCTGCGCTAAGCCAAGGTGCTCTCTTTGAAAACCTTCTAGATAGGTGCGAGCGATTGCCCATTGCCATGCCTTAGGGACATCTTGGAGTTTTTGCGGCCACTGCAGGTCAGAAAGGTTGGCCAGAAATTTTTCTGTCGCGCGAGGGGCGCTTTCTTTCCATCGTTCTAACACCCGCTCGGCAAAAGAGAGTTGGGCTCGTTCCGCGGTCATTGCACGAAGCTCCCCGTAGACTTGCCGGTAGCCTTCCGGGCTTTTATCAAGGAGCGCTTTGCGAAGCTCGGCGGTTACCCGGTGGGCAGTTTCAGGGTTGATCGTAGCAAAAACTTTCTGAATTTCCTGGAGCTTCTTCCGGATCTCCTCTTTCTCCAAATAAAAACAAGCTGCTTGGAAAAGATCGGAAGCTTTTTTAAGCTCTGAAAGGCTGCGCACTGGTGTTGCAAAACCGAGCTTGTTCGTAAGCCACCGTTCCAGTTCCCTGACGTCAACCTCAAGGGAAAGAAGGGCCTGCAAACGCTTCTGTGTCTCGGCGAAAAGCGCAACCCTTTTGCGCAGCGATAAGCGCGAGGTCTCGCCAAAACAGTCTTGCCACAGGCTCTCTAGCTTTTCCAGACGCTCTCGGCAGCGCAGATGCGATAAAAGCTGCGCCAGAACTTCCCGGTCCCGACAGGAGCAACCGTTTACCCGTACTTTCACCCAGAGGTCGCGGATTTTGCGAACGATCTTTGGGCGGAAGACCCAGAAAAGACCGAAGCCTCCCCCGGACTCCAAGTTGGAAAAAAGGGCCTGGGCTTGTTCTCGGGCCACCTGTACCGATAGCGAAAGACCCTCAACGGCTGCCCCTATTGCTTCTTCCTCTCTGTGTATCCCTTCGATCAAAGAGGACGAATCTCTCTCCAAAGCCTCCCAAAAGGGCCGCCGCGACCCGGCTAGCAAGTCTCTCAGAGCCTCTTGGAGCCATCCCTTCTCAGGAGTCATTAAGGAAAGATTTTGGTGTAAGGACTTTGCCTTTTGCGCTTTTTCTTTCAGTACCTCTTGTCCTGCCGTAAGAAGCTTTTGATATTCCCCCTGGCTGACGCCCAACTGGGCAAGCTCCGTATCCAAGAAGGCTTCACGCTGCCAAAGTTCTTCTAAGAGTTCCGGAGAAGGAAATTCCTCGGGTTTCGGCCACGGAAGCGTAAGCTCCTCCCGGCGCTCCGGCGGGATGTCGAGAAGGATCCTACGCGCTTCCCTAAGCTCTTCTCCACTACTTGGAAGCGGGCAAGAGGGCGAAAGAGAATCACAGATCCAGCCATAGTCTTTTTCCTCCTCCCGAAGCCGCCGAGCAAGCTCTCCTGGGACTCCCTGGTACGAAGTCCCTGGAACCTGCAGCAGCTTTCCCTCCCGAGTGGCGTGATCCCGAAGCTCCTCCTCCACCCTACGAAGATCCCGGCGGGTTTGATCCAGTGCCTTGGACAGCCGTTCAATTTCTTTTTGGCGTTCTTCCGGGGTGTACCGGGCTTTGGCCTCTAGGATCCCCTCCACGGACCTTTGCATCCGGTCAATGTCTTCCTTGCGGTCCCCCAAGGCCGTAATGCAAAGGGGTTGGATCGAATCGGGGAGCTTTTCGTAGAGGACTTTCAGGGCGCGGGAGGTTTGGCTTGTGACAAGCACGCGCTTGCCATGGGCCAGGAGATGACAAATCAGATTGGCGATCGTATGGGATTTTCCCATCCCCGGGGGCCCTTGAACTAGGACCACCAAGTCTCGCCCAAGCTTTTCAATAATCTCCCGCTGCTCTTCGTTAGAGGGGAGGGGAAACAAGATCTGGTCCCAAGATTCTCGTGCAGTCTCCCAAGGGGAGACTTGCCCTTCTGCGGATACGAGCCCGGAAATGTGTGCGAAAAGTTGGGGAAGCTCTGAGAGACTTTTTACACGTTCAATGGCCTCCTCTAGTCGAGTAGCGAAGATGCCAATGTCGCGCTGACGAAAGAGGATAATCGGTTCCCAATGGATCTGCGGATGTTCCGGTAAAGAGGCTTCTTCTAGGGGCGCTCTTTCTTCACGGAAGGCGCCCTGCGGGTCTATCACGTGCACAAACCGACGGAAAAGCTCGACGAGCTTTTCTTTTTCCCAGGGGCCCTCAAGCCCCTTTGCTTCCTGTTCCAGCTCCCGAAGGTTCCCCGGTTTTTCCTCTGGCCTAAGAAAACCCGTCTGGAATTGCCCCCCCTTGCGATTAGGGTCCGGAAAAACAAGAATTTTTCCACTGGCTTCCTCGTGTTCGATCGTTAGGGGGAAGGCAAGGATCGGATGGCGGATTTTTTCTCCGTCCTTTGGCGTCCAGACCAAAAGGCCAGGACAATACAAAAGCTCGTACTTTTCCTCCTCCTGTTGGATCCGCTGGTGGATCTTGAAAAGCTTCAGATACTCCTGGGCAAGCTTTTGGAACCGTCGGTACTGAACGCACCAGGGTTCCCAGTCCTCGCGCAGAAACCGCTCGTAGGCTTGCCTAATGGAAGGGTATCGGGACAGCTCAACCGTTCGATCGCCACACTGTCTCTTTTCCTTAAGTCTTGGAGGGCTTGTTGGGCTTTTGCCCTCCCAGTCCAGCCAGTGCTGAATTTCCTCTGGAGGCTCCGGATCCGATGGTTTCTTGGGCCGCAAGACCACGAGCCACGCCTCCTCCACCCATTCTGCCTCTTGTTCCTCCTGCTTGCCTGGATCAGGATCTAAGAGTAGCCCGCTAAACTCTTTATAACCCTTAAGGTCCTCTAGAAAGAAAAGGGCATCTTTCCCATAGTCCCATAGGTCTCTCGGGTGCGTTCGCGGGGGGGGTGGATCAGGACATGAAGCTCTGAGAGGTACTGGAGAAGCCGGATTGCCCGGTCTTTTGCCAGCGACAAGAACGTAGAAGGACCAAGGGTCATAGGCCATCTCCTAGGCAAGCTGTTTCAAGATGGGTCCGGTAGGCCACACGCTTCTGGTTTTTTCCCCCAGCACGCGGGAATGCGGAGCTTCGAGGACTAAGAGGCGGTATTTCGTTAAAGCCGACGCCACTTGCACCGGACGCAAAAGCAGGGCGCTTCGCTGCCGTGGGGAGTCTAACCCAAGGGGCGTTGGTTTACTCCCTTTACGGGCCGGGTATTTTTCCCGGAGGTTTTTTAAGTACTGCTCCGCCTTTTGAATGAGCCCCCGCCAATCGCCTGCGCAGACCCCTTGCGGAAAATCAAAGCGAAACCCGGCCGGCCGAAGAAGCTCCTCAATTTTCCTCTTCCATCCCTCTTCCGTTGTCGGTGCGCCACTCCATTGAAAGGCGCCAGCGCATCGGGTGGCCCGATACCCCAAGGAACCAAAATGGAGAAAGGCTTCCTTCGCAGCACTCCAACGGGTAAAAACCCCTTGGCCCCACTGGCCGGGATCCCTCTGCCAGAAAAGCTCAATCAAACAAGTGCTTCCCGGCGCAATGGCGCCTTTCTCTTGCCAGCGAGGCGGCTTGGAATCCTTAAGGAAGTACCAAAGATAAGCACCCCCGGACTTTTTCTCCCACCATCTCTCACTTGATTCTTTTTTGAAGAAAAAGCGAACGCGAAAGCTGCTTCCCAAAGGCTTTCCCTTAGGATCCAGGCCTCCAAACACTCCTCTTTCTTCTTCCCGGCTGCCTCCTAGCACCCGAAACCACCAGCGGAGCTCCCCTCGTATGGCGCTTGCACGCGCTTCTGCTTTGTCCTGTTGGGCGCCACTGCAAAAACAGGGCGTAAGAAAAGTAATGGTGTAGCTCTCCTTCATAAAAACTAGGGCAAAGGAAGGGAAAATTTTTTCACTAAATTTCTAATCCCACGATAGCTTTTGTTTGAAGGGGTTCCCTTTACCTCATGGTAGAGGGAAAGATTTTCCCTTAAAAGGTACCAAATAAGCGTATATTGATAAATTTCGTTCTCCTTTTCTTTCTGCGGCCAATACCTTTCTTCCTCGGAGAACTGGTTGATCCTGTTTCGCAATTGATCCGGCTTCAGCCTTCGAAGTTCCTCCAAAATCTTTGGCTCTGGTTTGAGTAAGGCCGGTTTCTTTTCTGCTTCGTCTTTACGATTCTTTATATAGGACGCTGCCCCTTGGAGTGAATCTCTTTGCGTATCAAACCAACCGTATCCTGCCGAAGTTTTTGCCCCAATTCCAAAATCTTGGAGGCCCACGGAAAGAAATTCTTTTGCCAAAGAAAAATGCTCTTTGTGGCCGTTTTTTCTTAAAAGAAGTGGGAAAGCAAAAACTGAGCCGTGAGCCACAGCAGGAAAATATACAGGATTAGGGTCCTCGTCGTCGGTAGCCGTTTCTTTCTTGCCTGCGTAATAATCCATGTGATGGCACGTTATCACATCAAGCTCGAGGCGAAACGGGTTTTGTTCTTCCTCCTTTCCCGGCACAGGATAGGCAGGGAAAAAGCGTACCACTCCCGCAAAGTTCGGAAGTTTAGGCTCTTTACCTTCTTCCCGTAAAGAAATCCCCAGACGGTGGGCCAGACTCTTAACCAGCAGGCCTTTTATGCCTTCCCACGCCTCCTTTCCGCCGAAAGCGTAGGCCCAATCGCTTTCCTCCTTCCAGTCCTCCGGCGTCCATCCAAAAATCCAAAGACTTTCCAAGGCCAGTTGGTTTTTTCCGTTCTCTTGAACGCGCTGAGATAGACTTGGCCAAAGGCTTTCCTTTGGCGGAGGATCATCCTTGCAGAACTTTAAGAAGGCGATCGCCGCACGACGGGCGCAGCCCTTAACAGCACTGCCGGGAATGTAGGGAACCCCAAAACGATCCAGGCAAAGACCGGCGTTTTCCAAAACACCGCCGCTCATGTTGACCATGAGACGCGACCTAAGACGTCCCAAAAGGAGAAAATCCTCAAGCGTTGCTCCCTTTGGCCAAAGACCTAAAAGAAAATCCACATGCGCTTTGCACCGACGCATTATCCAATCCCGACACTCACATTGTTCCAATGTTTTTATCAAGAAGTTTTTTCGCTCCTTCCCTTTCTGGTTTGGGTTTGCGTACTTCGACAGGAGCAGGGAGATGGAGTCGGAGGTTGGCCTTCGTTCCTCGTCTTTCCAAAGAATTCCTCGAGTGTCCTTAGGAAGGGGATAAGGCTCTTTGGAAGAAGCTTCTTTTTCCTTTTCTTTCATGCACAGCTCCTTTTTACGACGTTTCGTCGTTTCCTTTTTTGGCAAAACGCTTTAAATAGGCAAGGTAAGCAAGCACCTCGGAAGTTACGTGCTGGAGGGTTAAGGAGTCCTGGGAAAGGAGATACTCTAAGAGGCCTTCACTATCGCGCCGTCCGGTCGCAGGCGGCTTGCAAATGTCTTCTTTGAAGAGGTATTGTGCTACCCGATCCATCGCTTTTTTCATGCCCTCCTGGGACTCGCTTTTCTCGATGACGAAGGCAAGCGTAGGAAGAAGGCCGTCGCCAAGGATAAGACCGGGCAAACGATTCAGATCGTTTTTCTCCAGGTCCTTGGAGGCCTTGTAGGCATCGGCAGCTCGCAATTGATCTCGGCTTTGAAAGGTCAAGGTCATGGTTCACTCTCCTTTGAAATCGGAATTGAAGATGACGCGGCAAAAGCCCAGGCCGGTTCCCGCGTCGGCGCCAAATTGCAGGATGCTTTTTTCTTGGACTTTCTTTTGAAAGGCTTGCCAGGCTTGATCGGAGCTCTTTCCTTCCTTTCGGTCTGCAAAGGCGTGCAAAAGGAAGTAAAACATGGTTTCGGAGGGAACGTTTTCCTGGTTAAAGAGGGCGCCTTCTTTGGCGGCTCCCGTTTGATCGTCAATGCAAACGTGCTGCGCTACTTCGCAAGCAAAACGTGCAAAAAAGCTCATGACAGTATCCGAAACAATCGCGAGCCGGTGTTTTACCGTTTCCCAAAGAGGATCTTCGGCAAGGATTTGACGGAATCGTTCCAGAAGGCCCTGCGGTGGGTTGCCTGCGTGGGCGAAGGTATATTCCTCTAGGATAAGTTGCTGGTCTATGCCGAGATGGTCCTCTAGAAAATAGGCCTGGTTGTCCTTGATTTCTGCAAGGATTTTTAAGTCCGGGATCTCGCGTCCGATGTCCCTCTGGTAGCGAGAAAGAATTAAGGGAGAGGTGATCCAGGCAAAACACCCCTTGGCAGAACGAACAGGGAAGGCCAGGAGTTTGGCTTCGGAAAAGAGGAGGCAGCCCGCCTTGCTTTCTGTCCCCTCCTCGGCGGCAGCATCTCCAAAAAGCCATTTTCCTTCTTGAGAGCGCACCCAGTGGGAGCTTTCTTTTTCAGTCTTCTTTTCGATCCATAAATCCGCAAAAACTCCTTTTAAGGTGCTACCCGAAACGATCGGAAATTGGGTATGGCGCTCGCGCAGGATCGGCAGATCAATCGCACCGAGCGCGGACCCTGCTCCGATATGAAGCGGGCTGTGCGTATAGAGATACACCTCTTTTCTTAGGTACGCTTCTCCATGCTCCTGATGGTGGTTCCCTTTTTCCTCAAGTCTTTCCACGCTCATAGTTCCTTGCTCCTTCCGGTCCTTTGGTTTCTTTTTCCTCGAAAAATTCCCAGGGGCCGCAGACGCCGATCCCGAATCCTTTCTCTCCCATTAAGGCACTTCTACGGTTTTCTATCTGCTTGATCCCCTTCTCTTTTGAACCGTGCCAGGAAAGAAGGTTTGCTAGCTTTTGAGCCTCCTCCGAGCTTTCGGCTTCGAAGTAGTACACGGAACCCGGCGGAACGGCTAAAAGCGTTGCTGAGGGACCCGGGGACTTCTGAGGCAAATGCAAACGGTTTTCCCAGGAGCTTATAATCAAGGGTTTAGGAATGCAGGCGGCAACTAAGCGGGCTTGTACCGGTTGAGTCTTTCTGATCCGTTCCCGATAGGCAGCACGGTCCTCTTCGGACCCCCTGGGGAGCCGGGGGCGCAAAAGCACCTTTCCATCTTGGGGATCTACCCAGCTTGGAAGCCACCCTCCTGGATGTGGAGTAAGATCTGGGTGTTTTTTAGTGGGAGCGTTTTTAGGAAAGACCGCCGGAGAAAGAAGGACCCATTTCACCCTGTGGTCTTTGATCGGTGCAGAAAGAGGCAGGTAGACTTCTAACCCCTGGCCTTCCTTTTGCGGAAGCCGGCGAGCAAAACAAACCTTCCCTTGGCCACCAAAAAGGATGGGATGGCCATCTAAAAGATGGGAAAGCTTTTCCTCTCCCTGTTCCCGCAGACTTGTGTCGAAGGCTAGGGAAACCCCGTCCTTAAGACGCAAGTACTGCGTTGAGTAGATTCGCCCTTCCGCTTCGCCGGTACCGGTCGTCAGTGTCTCGGGCGAAATCCCGATACCGGTGATCCATTCTTCTGTATAGAGCACGTCACTGGGAACGGTGTGTCTTTCCTGGCTAACTCTCTCTCCTCTTAGGTAAGCTTCCCAAGCCTCTTTGCTCCACCAAGGGTTAAGCTCTTTTTTGCCTGGAGGGGTTTTTGCCCCTAGCGGGTAGCTGAGCGGCTGAGGGAGATTGTTTCTCCCGATGGTTGAGCTGGAAGACATCGGGAATAAGGAAACTTCGTACCCCGCATGACTACCGCTTGCCTGTGTCCCGACATCCTTGGGAGCGGGGAAGAACCACTTCCCGTCCCAGAAAGGAAAGGGCCCAAAGGTTTGAAGAGCTCCAAAGTACTGGCTTCGCTGGCCAGGCGTAGAACTGATCGTCGAGCTTTTGAGGGGGTGCGCATGAAAGTTTTCTTTGCTAACAAGGAAAAGGCGGTGAAGGGCAGCATGCAAAGCGTTGCAAAGGGTGGTGGGAAGAGGCCAATGTGCCCCTCGTCCTCCAAAAGTCCCCGTGATGGGCCGGGCGTCTCGAAGGAAGAGAAGGTCTTGGGGTTCTAAGTGGTAGCAGGGCATGGCCTAGGACCTCCTGCGAAGGAAAGCCTCAAGGGCAAAAAGGTTAACAAAGTCCTTGATGCAGCGCTTCTCTTTTTTGAGCTCGTCTAAGTATTGGCGGCACTCCTTCAGAAATTGTCTTCGGAAATCGCTAAGCTTTTCCCGACATGCCGTGGAAGAAACGCTTGTCTGCTGCTCGATCACCCAGGATGCCTCTGCCAAGGCAAGATCGGCGACCGTTACTTCCCCATCGAGGACTTCGCAGGCTCGTTTCTCTGCAAGCGGGAGCAAAAGCTCGGCCAACCGGTGGGCGAAGCGCTGGGAAATACAAGGCTGAGTTTGGTCTTCCGGCTCCAGATGCCTAAGGAAGGACTCCCGAAGCTTAAACGCACAGGAATCAAACCGGACACCCCAACTGAGAATTTCGCCGCTTCTTTTAAAAAGGGTAAGAGCAATAGCGTTGCGGTCGTACTCCCTTTTGGCCCTCTGGAGCGCCGTCCGGGCTTCCTCAACCGTGTCCTGTAGCGCCTCCCGAATGTGCCCGATGCAAACGCCAACGGAAGCGGTGGCCTGGCCTAGGACCAAAAGAGGCCACCCGCCTTCCCTCGGGCAGAGAAGCCCCTCGGGGACTTGCCTTCCGTCTTGCAGTTGGGAAACAAAAAAGTCGCGGTAGGCTTTGGCCAGCTCTTGGCTTTTGCCTTGGAAAGCAAGACACAGTCCGCGGGCGCATGCGAGGGCCTCCTCGGCCGGAAGCATGGCCAAAACGTCGTCGCCCCCTGCAAAAATCAGCTGACCGTGATGGGCTTTCTCCACGATCGGGCGAACCGCGTGAAGAGCAAAGTTTGCTAAAGCCTCGCTTAGCTGAAGGTGATAGCTTGGCGAAACCGGACGCGGGGAATCAAGCCAGCCCCGGAGCCTTTCTTGTTGAAGGTCAAAGTACCTGGGGTTTTCAAAATAGTTGCGCGCCGCTTCGCTTATAAGGTCCTTTATTTTAGGCGCCTTGGATCCCCTTACCCACTGACCAATGCTATCTCCATCAAAGTAGAGGATTGCGTAATAGGACGAAGGGGCGCCGAGCTCTTTCCCGTTAGCCGTTTTTACTTGGAAAAGTTTCCGAAGGGCAGAAAGCGTGCTTTCAAGTTTTCCTTTCTCCTTCTTCCCTTCGGGAAGCTCCTCCCACTCCTCTCGAATGCAGGATTCGTAGAAGCAGGATAAGTCCACCTTTTTTAGCCACTCCTCCAATTCGCAATCGGAAGAGGCCCAGCGCGTTAATGGCAGATGGAGCTCGTGAAGACGCTTCCGAAATTCCTCAAGCTTTTCTTTTAGCGCCGACTGAGTTAGCTCCTTCTTAAGAACCTTGTTCACCCAAGCAGTAGCGGCAACAGCGGGTACAGACTCAAAGCTTTCCTGGGCCTGATCAAGCTTGGCCTGTTTCTTCAGATAGGCCTTGTGCCAGACGCGTTTGATTGCGTTTGGAGCGCCCAAGAGCTCTTCTTTTTTGCGGAAAAGGTCTTTTAGTTCCTGATGAGCCTGCGCTTTGCTCATCCAATCCCGGTCGAGAATCGCTTCTTCTTTACCGGAGAGAGCATCCTTGGGAGCACCGTCTGTTCCTTCCCAGGCATCAAATTCTCGGGTTTGCCTCCGTGCATCTAAACGATGGGAGAGAAGCTCATAATGGGCGCTCCAGGCCCAGCCCTTGGAAAGCTCTCCGTTTCGATAGAGCCGATGATCAAGATGGTATTCTGGGATCTTCCGGGCGATCTCTCGGCCAAGCTCAAGGTCCGGGCTTTGGTCGGTATCGGAACGAGGAAGCTGCTTCCAAAGGTTTAGAGTGGTGGGGACATCCTGCCACGGCCAAACTTGCCAACTCCTTTGCCAGAATTTTTTGCACTGGGATTCCCAGAGCCTCTTTTTTTCCTGATCGTTGGGAGACAGCAGACCGTTCGCGTTAAGGAATTCCCAGCAGGCATCGCAGATCTTGCGCCACTCGGAGTCCTTTTGGTCGTAAGAGAAAATCTTCTCGAGGAGCTCCTTAGGGCAGAAATCCTGAGGTACCAGCGCAAGGATCTTGTTGGGGAAATTCGGAACGGTAACAAGACCTTGTTTCTCCTTCTCGTCTAATTTGAGCGCCTCCCAAGAGTTCCGGTGGCCATAGCTCAATTGCTGAAGGCGCTCCCGGTTTAACCAGTCGTAGAGAGGCTGCCCCCAGAGCGAAGGGTAGATAACGGTGTCCGGCCCGTAGCGCTCGGCAAGCTCGTAGGCGACCTTCGCAATCATCCAGGAAAGAAGGTAGCTGCCGCTCCAGAGGTCCCGGGTGGTTCGAGCTTGAGCAATAAATTCCTGCACGGGACCGATCTGCAGAAGAAAGAAGGCGGGCTGGCAGGAGGCCTCCCTGTTTGAGCGCGTACTCTCAAATCCGCTAACCACGGCCATGTGATGCCAAATGGTTCCATCGGGGATCCGCGTGTCGGCCGGCAGATACCCAAGGGGCCAATTTTTTTCCATGACATACTGCCGCCAAAGCCGCCAAAGGGCCCAGAAACGATCCGCATTTGTCGCGGTTTCGAAGTTGGGAAGTACAGAATTAATGGCCTCCCAGGCTTGGTCTTCTTGGGGGAATTTGGCTTTCTCTAGGACCGTTTTGCCGGTAAAGGGGTGCTTGTAGGCAAGCCCGCGGCTTAACCGAAGCCCCGCTTGGTTTAACTTTTTCCCGTCCGGGAAAGGAAAGCGATCCGCCGCTGCTGCTTCCCAGTCCGGCTCTCGCTTAAGAACACCGCCTTGCTCCAGCACGCCTAGATCCTGACCGAGGATGGTGGCCAGATACTGTTTGGCCCGTTCGTGGTGGACGGGGCCGTAATCGTACGGCTTTTCCGGCGGGTCGTGCAGGAACGCTTTGAGTTTACGATGGGCTAAGTCTTCATCCATCGCTCTTCCTTTCGCTCTTAGGTAGATTCTGGAAGTACTCTTTCAAGGCGTTTCTGGCAAAAAGCCTGACGTTCCCCGACGTTCCTAAGCGCGGCCTGTAGGGGAGACAAGCTTGGCTTGGATTGACGGATCGCGACAAAGGCCACCTCCTCTCCAGAATTAGCTAAAAACATATTCAACAAAGGAGCAATCGAGTAAGCATAAAGCTTATCCAAAAAAGAACAATGGGTATGGACGACCCTACCGCAAGCATTTATCTGTCGGCTCTGACTTCTAGACCTATGGGATCTTGACCAACAAGTGAATACTTGGGCCTTTAGTCTTGCGTTTTGGCACATAATCGCACATCCTACTGGACTAGGAAGAACCAGATGACGCGGAGGATCTAGTTGCCGCCAGGCCTTTCCAAATCGGCGAGCTAAGAGTCCTACAGGATTTGGTGATATGCTGATAAGTACTCCACCGGACTTCAGTGCCAAGCTAAGTTTAGCAATCATGGCTTGTGGATCAAAAAAGTGCTCAAGAACATGGTTCATGGTGATCGCGTCATATGCTTCGGGGGCTAAGTTCACTTCTTCTAAACTAGAGCATCGAATGTTTAGGCCGCGTCTTCTGGCATGCTCTGCGGCTATTGGATCTGGTTCAATTCCTTCACAATTCCAACCGAAAGTTCTCATTTGATCTAGAAATGAGCCGTTGCCGCAGCCGACATCAAGCAGCTTCCCTCCGGGAAGCCTGGGTAGGAAGTAGACTCTTCGCGTTGCTTCTCTCCCTATGGGTGGGAATGCTAGCAGTAGTTCTCCTAGAAACTTCAAAGGGATTTCAAGCTTTTCTCCATTATATCCGATCCTGCGCAAGGCAGCATGTTGCACAGCATCCCACACACGTAATGGGAAGCTTCGTTTGATAGTCGATGCTTGATGGACATCGGTATGAGTAAAATAGTTTTCAGGATATAAAGAAGAAATTGCTTCCTTTGGAGGACGTGGATCCATCCAAAGTGATTGGCATCGATCTTGCCTTTAACATATTACTTTAGCTCTTAATATTACATGATATATCGATCGAAGTCCGTTCAAAGATTAACCATGAATTGTGGCAAAAATTTTGTGATTTTTCTTTTTTCTTTTTCCAGCTATCTCATTTCTTTCCCTCTTGGTATCGCATTGGGCAATCTTTTTCGAGGAGTACCTATTAATGAAAACGGAAATTTTTTCTTGCTTTTGTGGACGTATTTTCTACCAGGAATAGATGCTGGAATTGTGGATATTTCTACTTTATTCTTTGGTTTTTTATCTTCTGTTTTTTTCGCCCTCCATGGCTCTCTATTCTTAAATATGAAAATGAACCATGCACTTCAAAAAAAATGTCAACGGATTGCAAGTAGCCTTCTTTTATTACTACCCTTATTAAGCATTATCAGTTATTTTTGGACTTCAAAGGTCCAAACTTTCTTCTTAAAAAATTTGTTGATTACCCCATTTTCTAATCTTTCCAATTGGAGCTTTTTTATGCTTACTAGGTATTTTTCTAAGTTTAAAATACCGTAATTCATTCTTTGCGTTTCTATGTTCTTCATTCTTTGTATGCAAGGTGTTGGGGTCTTCGGCTGTAGCATTATATCCTTACCTTTTAATTTCTTCTATAGATCTTCTTCTCCGAAGCCTCACCATTTTCAATTCAGCTGCTTCAAAAGAAACCTTGAAAATTGGCCTGTTTTGGTTTCCTTTTGGATTTCTACTTATTCTTCTCTATACGATCGTCGTATATTGGGCATTTAAAGGAAAAGTGAATCCCAAAGATGTTATAGGCTATTGACGCAAAATGGCTAAGATTGTTTTTAGATTATATACCCCTTAAACCAATTGAGGAGCCGTAGGAAAAAGAGGAAGTAGAAAAAATCCAGTTTACTCCAAAAGCATGTTGAGTTCACCAGAGTTTGTACTTTATGGATAAAGCAACATGAACAACTTTTGTAGCTAATGTAAAAAAAACTGGAACCTCAATGGTTATTCCATTCCCAATCGTAGGCTATTATGAAAGGCAACTACTTCTCTAGTAACAGTAAGTAACGCCAGTGGACTTGTCTGAATCCTATCTATGACACAAAACTAAGATGCTATGCTCTCTCAGTATTATCATAGAACGATAGTTTTCTTGCAAAAAAGATAAAGCACTGGATAATCTTAAGTAATGGAGTGGGTTCAAACAATTACGGTAATCATTACTGTTATAGGTGCTGTGGTCTGGTTTCAGAATAGTCTTCGAGGGGAAATGAATAGTCTTCGAGGGGAAATGAATAGTCTACGAGGGGAAATGAACAGTCTTCGAGGGGAAATGAACAGTCTTCGAGGGGAAATGAACAGCCTACGGTTAGAAATGAATTCTAGGTTTGAAGCGATGGAGAAAAGGCTGGATGATCTCCGCTCAGAAATGAATTCCAGGTTTGAAGCAGTGAACGCGAGGTTCGCCGAGCAGGGGAAAAGAATAGAGTTAATAGAAAAAATTTTGGCTAAAGCCGTTCGACTGGATGTAGAAGAACTTAAAAAATCTTCTTGATTGTTATGCTT
>OGCG01000362.1_pt1 | contig 29200 bp, 24 predicted proteins | sample 1570061 | NCBI WGS metagenome assembly OGCG01 (sample SAMN06268698, study PRJEB24515) | hot springs metagenome | isolation source: Joseph's Coat, Yellowstone National Park, Washington, USA | place: USA:Joseph's Coat, Yellowstone National Park, Washington, USA
AAACGTTTGTTGATCTATGTGTGCCCCGAAACGGAACCCTACGGTGGGCTTCAACATAGTTCCTCGTTAGCCCTTATTGGGGGGACTATCCATCCCCACGGTGGGTCTTCCGCCCCTTAACCCCCATTAAGATAAAGTGAGTTTACAATAAGGTCCCGAACGACCCGGTGGACTTAGTTATCACAGAGAAATATATCACGTCTTAACAAGAAAAGTTGGAGAAGGTAGATCTAAAGGTCGTAAGAACCTCACCTAACTCATCTCTGAGTGTTTCATGAAAAGGGAATTTCTAACCTATCCCTATCAGTATCGATATATCTAAACCAAACGTTATAACCTTCCCCGTTAACATCTTATCATGGACAAGAAGGGTAGGGAGGTTCTCCTCCTCCTCGTGTGGGGAGACCTCCTCGTCAACTACGTGGAAACTATGGTCGTCCCTGCTATTCCAACTATTCAGAACGACTTCTCAGTCTCATCAACCTTGGCATCCTGGATAACCTCGGCCTTCATTATTGTTGGGGCCGTAGTCTCGCCCATATTCGGTAAGTTGGCCGACATGTACGGCAGGAAGAAGGTATACATAGTTTCTTTGACTTCCTATCTTGTAGCCGTAGGACTAGCCGGATTTTCTCCATCCATATATTTCCTCATAGGGGCGAGGGCTGTGCAGGGAATCGGTTACGGTATCTTCCCGGTGGGGTTAGCCATAATAACAGACGTCCTCCCGCCAGCGGAGGTTGCAACGGCCCAGGGGCTCCTCTCCGGCTCGGTCGGAATCGGGACCGCTCTGGGCCTCATAGTGGGGTCTTATATCGACCAGGACTTTGGGTGGCAGTACGCGTTTCATACCGCCTTCATCCTCTCCCTCTTATTTCTCCTGGCCATAGTCCTGTGGCTTAAGGAAACTGGGATCAGGAAGAGGGAATCCATAGACTACCTTGGAATAACAGTGTTAAGTCTGGGTACCCTCCTAGTTCTGGTCTACATAACTGAGGGACCATCCCTAGGTTGGCTCTCTCCTCAAAATCTAGCCTTCCTAGTTCCTGGAATACTTCTTCTCCTCTTCTTTGCCCCCTTGGAGTCCAGAATAAGGGAGCCCGTAGTCGACACGAGGTTGATGAGAATAAGGAACGTCATGGTGGCCAACCTGGTGGGGGTAGTGAGCAGCATAGCACTCATGATCATGTATTTCGGTATAATCTACTACGCCCAGTTACCTCCTCCCTTCGGCCTTGGGTTAGATATACTCTCAGCTGGACTCACGCTAGCTCCCGCGACAGTCGTCATGTTGGTCATAGGCCCCATTGTAGGTAAGCTGACAGGTGACTTAGGGCCGAAACCGGTTCTAATCTCAGGATCCGTCATAGCTATCCTAGGGTTCTACCTCCTTCAGGTCAATAGAGCCACGACGCAGGCGTTAGTTGAAGACGTCATAGTTACAGGCACTGGGATGATATCCATCATCATCCCTCTCATCAATATGGTCGCCGTCTCCCTCCCAGAGACTGATAGGGGAATAGGACTGGGAGTGAACACGTTACTCAGGAACCTGGGAGCGTCCATCGGGCCAGTACTGGCGACCTCCATCATGAACAGCTATAAGGACCCCTACATACTCATGGTCAATAATCAGATCCTGGGCATATCCTTCTTTCCGGGGAAGACTGCCTTCGACGTGATGTTTCAAGTCTCAATCCTAATAATCGTGGTCAACCTAATAATCTCCCTTTGGACGGCCAACTACAGGCTTAAGGGTAGGGGCGTGGCCACAATTTAACCTCTCAATGAATTGAAATTCGCAATTTATAAAATTAATTTATAAAACCTGGATATAGATCTAACCAAGATGAAGAGTTTAGTCTCTGTCTTACTTATGCTAATGATGGCTTTTTCTTCCGGCCTATCCCTAGTCGCCATCGGTCAATCGCAACAACTCTACTACGTGAACACCTCGTCCCCGCAATATTCAATACTTCCAGGTTCCGTGTTCGTGGAACCTCTGAATTCTAGTATTAGCCTACCCTTTGCTATCCTGCTGAACTTCACCAACTATTCCTCGCTTCAGACTGAGCTCTCCTACGTTCTATCCCACCCTAGCGATTATTTGTCGCCCTCACAGTTTAGAGAGTATTACTATCCGTCAATGAGCTATGTTCAGTCCCTAGTCAATTACCTACAATCGTTCGACATTAAACTCACAGGAAATTATGGGCTCATTCTTACCTTTAATGGAACAGTGGGACAAATAGAAGAGGCCTTTAATACACATATAAATGTCTATTACTATCCTTTTAAGGACATCTATTGGTTCGGGAAGGTTGGGATCGAGGACGTGGGTCCGTTCTATTACTTCTCTAATAACGTGACACCTTCACTACCTTACTCGGTTGGTAAGTATGTTCTTGGGATCGTCGGAATTGACAGCATTGATCCACATGTTTACCAGGCCTTAAGACAAGCTTGGACCTCACCAATGATGGTAGGGAGAGGTCCCTCAGGTAGAGGACTCATCTCAACTGCAATAATAACCCCAACGACTATACAGCAGTACTTCAACTTCAGCGAAGCCTACTCTAGGGGAGAAACAGGTCAAGGGTCTTCCATAGCCATTGAGGGGGTTCCCGAGAGCTACATCAATACTTCCGACGCGTATTACTTTTGGAGGTTATTCAGTATAGATAGGACGGGCACTCTTCAAGTTAAGAGCCTGGGAAACGACACGAGTGGAGGACAGTCGGGCGAAAACGAGTTGGACGTGGAATACTCGGGAGCCTTCGCTCCAGGTGCCAACATCTTCCTGGTCTTCAGTAACGGTTACGTGGGTGGCGAAGCGCTAGTGGGTAACCTCCTAAACTACTATTACGAGTACTACTATATGGCCAACTACATAAATCCCGACGAGGTTTCCATATCAGTAAGTGTCCCCGAGAGCTTCCTGGCGGCATACTATCCAGCCATGCTTTACATGATACATAACGTAATGATCCAGTTTAGTATGCAGGGTACTTCGGTCTTGGCAGCCTCTGGAGATTGGGGATATGAATCGGATCATCCTCCACCAAACTTCCACATAGGGATCTATAACACGATATGGTATCCAGAGTCAGATCCCCTAGTTACCTCTGTGGGAGGGATATTCCTGAACGCTACCTCTAATGGGGCAATCGCGTCATTCTCGGGTTGGGACTATAGCACAGGAGGTAACAGTGTGGTATTTCCCGTCCAACCTTATGAATTAACTTCCCTAATACCTTTCACCCCATCCAACGTAAGAACCTATCCCGATATAGCGTTCGTGTCAGCGGGAGGTTATAATATTCCAGAATTTGGCTTCGGACTCCCCCTGATTTTCCAAGGGCAATTGTTCGTTTGGTACGGGACTAGCGGAGCAGCTCCCATGACCGCTGCCATGGTGTCCTTAACAGGGGAGAGACTCGGGGCTTTAAATTACGCGTTATACCATATTTCTTACAACGGAGTAGTTCTCTCCCCACATGGGGTGAAACAGGGATTGGTAGCATGGATTCCCATAACCAGCGGAGCCAACCCAACTCCGGCCCACTACGGTTGGAACTACGTTACAGGACCTGGCACCTTCAACGCCTATGCCATGGTTTACGATCTTATGCTCTACATAGGTAAGAATTAACCTTGACTCAAGTTCGAACCTTAAAGTTAAGCTTTATTTTTATGTCTTTCATTTAAACATCACATTAATTACTTCGTAATTTTTAGTCCTTTCTAAAAGGTATTCTTGTTTTTTGTCCGTTTATCTACAGCATTTGAGTTTTTCGTAAGTACTGATTATTCCCTGACACGTACTCCGAACTAACGTCTTTAATGGTTTCGAATAAGAGCCATAGTGAAGCTAGCGTGAGAAAAGGTAGACCGAAGTAAATTGCGTCTATGGGTCCTATTACAGCTAATCCTCCCACGGCCAAGGCGGATAATCCGTACTCAGCCACGATGCCACTTATGGATACGCAACAGGTTCCCCCGGCAAGAACTCCAGTGAGGGGTAGAGCTACTATCCATGAGTCCCTCTTTATACTGGACTTCAACTTCAGCAACTTGATCAGGGTACCAACTACTACAATTCCTATCATAAGCCCCATTACCAGGGAGAAGAAGCTTAGGTCTAAGAAGAATCCTCCGTTTCCGATTGCAACGGAAGGGGAATACAATAGCACGAGGTAGTTACTTAAACTCACGGATTGAACTGGAGAGTAGGTTATCCCAAAGAGGTTCACTCCTCCCATCCCAAGGATCCTCTCTAAGAGAAGACCATAGGCCACGTAGTGGACCAGAAGGTAAGAGGAAAGAAGCAGTAAACCCTTAGACTTCCAAGACATCACTAATTGAAGGGCCCTCCTGAGAGGAAAGGCTAGGGCAAGGTAAACCACACCGTACCAGAAAACCAAAGCACTCAGGATCTGCACGGCTTCCTGGTTGGGAAAAAGAGGAGAGATCAGGAAGTAAGTTAGACCGATTGCGATCAGGATAAAATAGAAAAACGGCTTCAAGCTCCTCACTCGTAATACTGCTTATAGACTACAAAGATGAATGCAGCGAAGAGGAGGATCATCAGTGAGGCTAGTATTCCAAAGTCGAACTGAAACTCCATGAGGTTAGATGTGTACTGGAACATGGCGTACGCTAGGCTGACACCGCTCACCAGAAGTATTGGAATCACGATCTTGGAGTAGTCAGTCCTAGTCGCCTGCCTCTGAGCAGTTTCCTCAACGTATCTGAACCTCAGCGACAAGAATATGAGAGATCCCATAAACACCCCGAACACCCCAGAGGCGCTTACGTAGGTTATCCTCCACAAGTTCTCTACGTATTGTGAAACGGGAGATTGAGCTAGGTAAGGGAGTAATCCGAAATCGCCAACCCATAGGAATAATACCCACATTACGGCAATGGTCACGACCCAGGCCACGTAATCTATTAGTCTGAGTTTCATGGAATCACCCAGTTGCGTTGACTACTATGAGCTCCCCCTTCATCGTGTAGTGCCCTGGACCGCAAAATTCGGCACACCAAATGTTATATACCCCAGGTTGGTTCACGAGGACATATAGATCGTAGGTATAACCAGGAATGGCTTGCATCTTGAGTCCCAGTTGAACTATGTAGAAAGCATGTATGACGTCAGCGGAGGTCAATTCAAACACGTAAGGCTTCCCCGCCTGTATGACTACCTTATCGTAGGATACAGTCCCGTTAGGGTATATGAACTCCCACACGTACTGTTTCGCAATGACCTTAATGGGGATAGGTTTCTCGTTGGAAGGGATATAGTAGCCGTGAGTTATGTATCCCAGGTACTGGAACGAAAGGGCCCCTAAGAAGACCAAAATTGCAATGGCGAACACAATGGTTGATATCTCAGCAGCTCTCTCGGCTTTCATTGCTCTGCACCCCTCAACGTGTAAATTAGTACTAGGTAGGCAAATAGGATCATATTGATACCAGCCAAAAAGCCCAACTCAAACTGGTCTAGGAGGAGGTTGGTAAGTGTTAGCATTTTCATGGAGATGTATACCATCAAGCCACCAGTTAGGATCACACTCAAGTCCAAACCCAGTGTGAGAGGTTTAGGGAGAGTTAAGGTTTGTTGGGATACACTATACGCTAAGCCCAGTCTCTTCCCTAAGTCAAAAGAGTCAGTCTTCCCCTCGCTCCTCCTTTGGAGCCATCTCAACGTGGGGAATAGTGCTACAAAGGACATCACAAAGATTGCTGCGTCCACTTCAACACCTATGGGTCCTATATCTCTACCTGGGGTGAGGTATGCCCAAACGCTGTTGACTATGAACGAGATGATGAACCCCGTACCTAGAGCTATGGCTGCAGGCCTCATGACTGGATGAGACGACCTATGTCTGAAGATGTACTGGTCTATGAATGGGAACAAAAGGGTTACAGCTCCCCAGGCTAAGAATATCAATGACGCATTAGATGGCGACACTGACTTGTAGAAGAAGTAGATGAAGAGGAAGTACCAATCCGGAATCGGTGGGGTCTGTGCTGCCAGAGCGGGATTATACTCAGGCATCAGGTACTTGATCTGTCCCCCGTCCATAGCTATCTGGAACGGGAACGCCGAAGCTATAAGAAATATGGCACCGAACGTCATAAGGAAGGTCACTAGGATTATCCCGAAAGTTCTGGTTAGGGGCTGCAACTTCCAATTTGGATCTCGCTCTAGCCTATCCTTGTGGTCATCAATGAGCTCTGAGACATCCCTCTCCTTGCTCAATGGGGGAGTTATGCCGTGCTTTTCAAAAATGTAAAGGTGTAGCCCAAGGACTGCTCCTATGAGGGCCCCTACTATCCAGTGAAAAATGAAGAATCTGTCCACTAATGGATCCACTCCACTAGCTATTCCAGGTAACTGCGGGAGCAAGGTGAAGGCAGCTATGAGGTTGCTCAACCCCAGGGGCATGTAGGTGAACAGGTTCAGCCCAGTGGTTGTTGCAGTCCACGAAATGAGGTTGTAAGGTAGGGAATAGCCTAGGTATGCCTCACTAAGCGTGAGGGCAGCCAGTAGAGTTCCCACCATCCACATTACTTCCCTGGGTTTTCTGTAGGCCCCAACCACGAAGTTCCTCGTCATATGAATCAAGAGGAGAAAAATCATGGCATAGGCACCCCAGCTGTGCAGGCTGAACAGTAGGGCCCCTAAGGGAACCTGGGATATGAGGAACGTTGTTGAGGCGTAAGGATCTGCCGGTACATAGTACAATGCTACCAGCATGCCGGTAACCACCTCAAATGCGAACGCCGCCAGCACAAAGGAACCGAGCCAGAAATCTAGCCTGTAGGCGTATCTTGGAGCAGGTCTCAGCGTGTGACCGTAAATTCCAGTTCTTTCGTCGAGCCATAATAGCACCTTATCTAACCAGCTCTCCTCCCTCTCCTCCATTAGCTCACCCTCACGCAAGCTGGATTACTAGGGACGGAGTAGCTATACCTCGGATCATAGATGAGGTTGTCCACTGGTCTCCTCCTTGGAACTGCCTCTGAGAAATAAGGTGCGTTAGTACCTACAGCGTATATGTCCCCAGTGGTTTCATCATATTCCAAGAGCACCATAGGGAGCGGCCGGGGAGCTGGCCCCCCTACTACGACTCCCCCTTGATCTAGCTGATACATGGAGCCGTGACAGGGACAGTGAAGCACGGAGGTCGAGGGGTTCAGTCCAGGATCATTAGGGCTCTGGACTAGAGCTTGTGCAGGAAGTTGACATCCAAGGTGAACACAAACTGCCGAAAAGGCACAAATGGAGTTCTTGGGTCCTACCCCAACTATGTCCTTAAAGTTAGTGTTTATCCGGAATTGATTGGCGTAGGGGTTCTTGAACTCCACGTTGTTCATTCCATTTAGCTTGCTGAAGTCGACGAGGAAGCACGGCTCGTCAACTAAGGGGTAGGCAAAGAAGTACACCGGACAACTGCTGGACTGCAGTTGTTTTATATTAGCGACCCTATATTTGGGAAACCCTTCCAGGCCCTGCGTGTTGTTAGCTACGAGGTACTTGGGCGAGATAGCCTTCAGTTCTCCGTAATAGTACCCCATGTAATCCAAGAGGGGGGTGACCAACGGTGAAACTGCTACGGCCCCACCTAAGACTAAGGTGAGCCTGAGGAAGTCTCTCCTGTGCAACTTGACGCTCACTGAGTGAGATAAGCGTTTAACGGTATTTATACGTTCTATTCAAAAACTAGGAACAAAATGTTTTTAATAAAATAAAGTTTATCATTATAAACTAGCCCACGACGTATGGAGTTGTCACGTTATTAGAGACCACTAAGTCTACCCACATTCCAGACTCAGCGTGCCCAGAGATACCGCACGCTAGCCAGTAGGTTCCGACTTGAAGGGGTCCGTAGACTTCAGTGGCTGACTGACCTGAGGAGAGACCCTGGATGGTATACGCCGAAGATGAAGTACCGACGAACATCAATAACTTACCATCAGAAGCCAGATCTGCAGCGTTGGGAGTAGGCGTATCGTTCATTACAAGCACTAGGTTGTGTTGTAGGGATTCCTGATTAATGAAGGTCACCTCTATGCTGTAGCCTGCAGGTATGTAGATGACCATCTGGCCGAAAGAGGTGCCGTTTATGTTAAAGGTAGATGCAGAAGAGAGAACTACCAGTGTTATCTGCACCGTCTTATTTGACGCTATCACGGGCAATGTGACCTTAGACGGACCTGAGCCCGTAGTTTGGGTAGTGTTAGTGGGGGCAGAGAGGGAGTGAAATTGCATGATGGAGATAATTGAGGCTGAGAGTACCACGACCGCAACTATAAAGGCTATCACATAAGTGAAGGTGGACGAGACTCCTTTCTTCATTATAATCATGTTAAATGCCGTTAAAGCGTTTATAAACATTTTTGGGATACTCGCATGGGATTGGTAGAACGGAAGTAATAGGAGAATTCCTCAGGGGTATCTGGAACTCACACTAAGTACTGACGAAAGGTGGATGAGACTGTTTATGGATAGGTTAGTTCAGACTGCGTGACAAGAACTGCCACCTCACTTGCGACTCACCCTAAGCGGTCTCTGACCCTCCTTAGTTACTCTCAAAATGAATTTTTCCCAATAGATGGAGGCCAAAATAAGCATTAACTAAACAGGGAGTTAAGGAGGGAAATTTCGCAATACAATTCTCTATATCAGTTTCTCAACATCTCCCAGCTTCTATGGGGGATCAAGTAATTTGATTTGTGATTCATTTGATGCAGAAGACAACTTCCCTAAGAGATTTCCAGCCCACAGGTTACAAGTCACCCTCTGTTAAGCGGTGACGGTTAGATTTCGTTGTTTCTAAATTAACTCTTAGGCTCAGATTTAATTCCCCTCATTTAATTCCCTAATATACATCATAAGGACGGTCAATTGAGGCGGTGTGAATCTGTTCTCGCCATATTTATTAGATAAAAAATGATTAGCATCTTAAATAGATTGAATTAAGTAATGATAGAAATAATTTAAAATATATAAAGTTTTTCTTCTTCATATCTGAGTATAAAGAAAAATCTATAGTTGTTTTAATGATTAAAACTTCTAATAATTGAAAGATATATAAAAAAGGCTTAATTCCTGTTTAAGTCAATCTATCATGATGTATTAATGAGCTGGAGAAAAATTAAGGAGATACTTAAGATTGCCTTCACTACTACCAGTGCACACGACATAGGAATAATGTATATCGTACTAGGACTAGTGAGCTTTTTGGTAGGATCTGGTTACGCAGGGATGATAAGATCCCAGCTGACCTTCAACGACATAGGGGCAGTGGGCTACTATAATGCGGTAAGCCTTCACGGAATATTCATGATATTCTTTATGGTAATGCCCATCTCCACAGGATTTGCCAACTATCTGGTCCCTAGGATGATAGGGGCCAACGATTTGTACTGGCCTAAGATCAACGCGTTGTCTTTCTGGATCCTCGTGCCAGCAGTAGCCATGAGCATAGCTGCACCTTTCTTCGGTCCCATAAACACTGGCTGGTACATGTACGCACCGTTAAGTACTGACCTGCAGGTGAACGGGGGGTTCGGAGTGACGCTGGTAGAAATAGCCCTGATGATAGCTGGTGTCTCATCCACACTCACAGGGATAAACTTCCTTATGACTATCCTGAGGCTGAGGAAAGTACCGTTCTTTAAGATGTCGCTCTTCACTTGGTCCTTCTTCGCCACGTCTATCCTCCTCATGGTGGCTCTTCCACCACTCACTGCCGGACTTGCCATGGCTTACCTCGAGAGGATGTGGAACCTGCCCTTCTTCAACGCCGCCCTTGGGGGAAATCCCCTCCTTTGGCAGAACGTGTTCTGGTTCTTCGGTCATCCTGAGGTCTACATCCTGATCCTGCCAGCCATGGGACTCGTGGGAGAGATACTTCCCAGGGCTGTGGGTAGGCAAATATACGGATACAAGGCGTTGGCTCTCTCATCCATGGCCATAGCATTTCTTTCAACCTTAGGCGTGTGGATGCATCACATGTTCACTGCCATAGATAGCGACGTGGTCAGAGAGATAGCTGCTGCTACCACTATGGCGATTGCGATCCCCTCAGGCGTCAAGGTTGTGAACTGGACCATAACGTTCTACGGTGGGAAAGTTAGGTTCTCAGCTCTCACCATAGGCATGATAGGTTTCATCTCCCTCTTCCTAGTTGGAGGGATAACAGGCGTATTTTTCCCACTGATACCCGTTGACCTAGCGTTTAATGGAACCTATTTGGTCGTAGGTCACTTCCACTACATGGTCTTCGCTATACTAGTCGGCCTCCTTTGCGGGCTCGTATACTACTTCCCCTACTTTACAGGGAAATGGTTCGACCAGGAACTAGCCAGGAGTTCCATGATGATGATCGTAGTTGGTGCCTTCGTGGTCGCCACCGGGATGAGTATTGACGGTGTTCTGGGGATGCCGAGGAGATACGCAGAGGTCCCGTCTCCTATTTACCAGCCTTTCCAGAATTTGGTGACGATTGGAGGGGCTGTAGAGGGGATAGGCTTACTGTTACTAGTAAGCACACTCCTCTACGCTTGGCTGAGAGGTCCTCCAGTTAGGACTATGGATCCTTGGAACTCGGAACAGCTTATAGGTATACCGGACTTCACCATAAAGCCCATAGCTCTCCCCTTAACGTTCGGCAGGGAGATGGACGGCTCTATACCAGAACATAGGCACGGCACGTACTACCCTGCGTTACTTGGGTTACTGATGTCTTTCCCTCCCCTGGGCTTCATGTTTATCTTGGCTGGAATAACGATACCTGGTGCTCTCATGGTGCTGGTCTTCATAGGCGTGGGAGTCGTATGGCTATATAATGACTATTTCAAGACAGTACCGCACCTCGGGGGAGGCCTCGGAGGTCTGGGTTTTGCGAAATTTGTCCAGGCGTCCAGCTCCACTGGTGCGACAGGAGCTACTGGTGCAGTGGGAGAACCAGTAATCCAAGAAGGTGGGGTAGAAATATCTAGTAAGGCTAAGACTCCAGTGCTCTTCTTCATTATCGCTGAGATCTTCCTGTTCGGTAGTTTCATAGGGGGTTACATATACGATATTAACGAGACTCCTACTGTAGCATCTCTACCTAAATTAAGTGTTGACTGGTACCCTCTGCCCTTGATAATGACCGTGATATTGTTGTCCAGCTCTTTGCCTGCCCATCTGGCCTACCACAGTTTCCTCAAGGGGAAGATGAGACTGTTCAAGGCTCTTGGGGCCCTAACTGCTCTCATGGGGTTCTCCTTCCTAATGGGTCAAGTGTATGAGTTCACCCACATAGTGAAGTTTTCCCCTCAGGAGGACATATTTACGGCCTTCTTCTTCACTATAGTATCGTTGCACGCGTTCCACGTCATCATGGGGTTAGTATTATGGTCAATAACACTGCTGAGAACCAGGATCACCACACCATACCAACTCTCCACCGCAGCCTCCTATTATTGGCACTTCGTGGATGCGGTGTGGGTAGTAGTCTTCACCATGCTATATCTACAGTTGCCCATATATCACCCGTGATCCCATGAAGAAATATCTCTTTTTTATCCTCCCCTTCCTCTTAATTGTTAACCCATTAACTGAACAGATGTACCAGGAGAATCTCCTGGCATTGATGGCCTCTCACTATGCTCTCTTCTTCTTAGGGTTCCTGCTCGGGGTAAAGACTTCTCCAAGGAGACTCTGGTTCTTGGGCTTAATCGCTCCTGTTTTAGTCCACGTCCCGCCACTCTTTCAGGTTTTTACCACGAATGAGGCGTTGAGGGTTTTGTCTGAAGTTTCGTTGGTCCTCTCAGGGACTTTGTTGGGTTCTGGTCTTCCTCTGATGAGCACTAAGGTGAGACTATTCCTTTTCGGCTCCTGGATGTTAGGTGACACGATACTCTCCGTGGACTTCCTAGTGGGAGGGGAGAACTTTGCCTCTCCCTTTACGCCCTACAGTATCTATCAGGTCAGGGACACTGGAGTCTTCATGTTCCTGATCATGAACCTAGTGGCCTTCTTTATAATAATGAAGATCTTGCTCAATGTCTTTGAGAGATCCTAGTCCGTCAATCCCCTCAGTATATCCTTGAAAGCTAGATAGATCACCACTGCTAGAACAACGTTCATCACAACCACCATGGCAATGCCGGTGGTGGGCAACGTTGAGGGAGAATAAGGGGAGAAGGGGTAGAATAAGTTGGTGTATGATGGACTCTCAAGGATGAAGAGTATGCTCAGTACCGTGTCCCCCAACATGTACAGGACGAAGAGTGTGACTTTTCCCCACTTCGGTGTCACGCCCAGTGAGGAACCTATCAGTATTCCTCCCAGAAAAATGGAGAGCTCTAGGACTATCCTCCACCCCAGGCTAGAGGCCCCGAGGGCAAAGTAGTAGGGAAGGTGCCAGAGCACTACGGGAAGGATCCCCAATAGTAAGTTATATTTGTTACCTTTAAGATATGAATATCCTAGTAGAACACCTGAGGAAACTAAGGCATAATGGGATAACATGTAGGGCAGTGGAGAGTAAAACTCCGCCTCCTCGGTTAGCGGGTTTACGGACAGGACGAGGAGAAATATCGATATAAGAATATCCCTTTTCATACCCGACTCACAACTCTCATAAGTTTTAACTTTTCGGGGATGGGGGAACCCTCCTGTGACGGATGGGACGAACCTCAACTAAATCCATTTTTAGAAAGAAATATTGATATCCTCATGGATAAGCGTTGCTGAGAGTACTTCGCTAGGGAGAGGATTATGTGAGGCATCTCTTCTACCTTCGACGGCCTAGATAGGCTCTATGATCAGACCGCCTCATAGCACAGTTATTAGATTTTGCCTTGACTTCAAGGCTACGCAACGAGAAATCCCATAACTGCTGCTTATAGGGTAAAATGGTCCGTAGAGCCTGGGAATTTCAACCCTCACTCCTAGCCTACAGCTTGGCACTAGATGGGCATGGAAGCAGGTCTGAGGAAAACGTCGGTAACGTAGTGGTAAAGATGTCCAAGGGAATACACGTTCCCTATGACGGCTCACTGGTAATCCTTATGGTCATCTATTAGAAGTATAAGTATCTTTTTAAGATAATATCTCGTTATACCAACAAGATTAAATATAAATGTCTAGGACATAAGGATGTAGCACTAAATAACTATAAACATCCCGCTAGTCTCACTGAGCTTATGGATATCCCTGGAGAGTTAGCGAACCATGAGACGTAACTAGTCCGCCCTAGGGAGCTGAAGGGAGAACAGTTCACGCCCTCACCTTTAAGATTTAGGTGTAACGCTCTTCCATTTATTACCGTGAAGTCCACGCGAGTTTCAGTTTGTCCTCACACCTGCATTTCAATCATTTTGTCTTCGATCACGATCGAGTGTAGGGACTTAGCCCTCAACTATCCACCAAGCTTTACGGTAGATGGGTTATGGGACTCCCTCGAGCCAAAAGGCGTAGGGCTCACATCTCTGCGATCACTCCCTTTTGGGCAGAGCCCACATCGGTGTGAGAGATCATGTTTTATTAGTAAAAATTGTAATAAACAACGATAAAAACTTTTTAACGTAAAAAATATTTAGCCCACTATTTCGTGGTCTTTTTCCCTGGACAGCAGCTACTGGATTTCACCTAGATTACAGGGCGGTACCTAAGGGAGAATCCCATAACTGCTGCTGAGTACTTAAACGTGAAGGCTGCCCCTGCTACCTGAGGAAACGAAGCGCCCACTATACCATTACACGCAAAGTTCTTGGTCCTGTGGAAGAGGTGCATATGTCCTCCCTTTCCTTTACACAGTCCAGTGGACTTCCCGAAGATCTCAGAGGCCAACCCCTTGAGGCCAACTCCCTTGGCTATGGCGTGATTGTGAGGCCTATGCGTGCTAACCACGACGTCACTGTCTCTGGACAGATAGAGAGTACCAACAGTAGTAGCTTCCTTGCCAACTGACAGGCGCATCTCTCCTCTTATGACCCCTGAGGCCATGTTGAATGGGTTTTCCCGTGGTAAATCTTCCTTATGGACTCCTCGAAATACCTAATGAGGGTCATCCTTTTGTATATCTTGAGCAGATCCTCACTCTTCAACCCAGTACTTTCCAACTGAAGCTGTAGATCCTTTAGCGAGGGTTCAGGTTTGATTAACATGCAATAATAGTCAACAAGGTGTAAAGAACTTTCAGCAGACGAGGACCACCCAGGTCAGAAGAGAGTTCTAAATGCCACAAGCTCACACTTCACATAAGCAAGGCTAGGTTGGATAGATCTGCCAAGGCAAACAAACCGATGAGAAGTAACGCCGGGAAGATCATGGATCTTCTCAATAGAAGGTAACTCAACGCCACAGCAATAGTCTTTAGCACGGCCATCACCGTGATCATCAGGATCGGGTTGCCCGACAGGGCGTGGAGAAATAGATTCTCCTCAACATATCCCTGCGAGACTCCATAAAAGGTAGTTAGGACGTCGATGACCCCCAACCCGATTAAGGCGCCAGTGATAGCTCTCTGCATCATGTCTCTTCTTCTCCACTTATACTTAAAAGTTGCATACGTTTTAAAGAAGTCAAACATATTAAAAATAACTCAGATGAACACTTTCACATACATTTATCTACACTTAAACACAAAGCTTATTAGTGAAATCTACATAAATTACATTTAATAGTGATGCAAAGATGAAATGGGGTGTTAGAATAGGAGAGGTTGTAGCTATCGTGTTGATAGCAGGGGCACTTTCGCTGGGTTTCCTAGGCGGGAATCCTAACGCACAAGTTCCCTCTTACCCCGCCTTAACGTTGGTGAACCACTATACAGGTTTATCATGGACTGTGTATAGCTCCTACAGGGGGGTAGCTGATGGGTCTCCGTTCATATTCCTACAAGGGTTCGGTTCCAATCCTATATCATACGTCAATATGACGGATCAAGGCGGTGACATGTTGTCGATACTTCAGGTCAAATTCCCCTCTCAGCAGAGTGCACTGAACTACTTGGAGAGTACTTCCTCTTCCAGCCCCTCGCTGGTTAATGGGGTTTGGGTCTCTACATACTCCTTGGGTCAGGTAGAAATAGTATACTTAGTAAGCGGAGATAATTATGTCCAGATATCCTATGTGGGCAGCTCTGGGGCATTGCCCAGTTTAAGCTCCATGGTTACATTAGCCACTCAGCTAGTTCAGTGATTTCAAGGGACTCAATTTCTTTATCTTCATAAAAGGTTTTTCCCTTCTCCAGTAAGATGGGGCCAGTTCGGGGACATTCGTTGATGATTGTATCGTTTCACTTTAGGGTAGCATAATTGCATTAACCTCATATTAATGCTCACCCAAATCAACAATTAATTAGTAAAAATATGTTAGATAAAATTAATTTACAATTGAAACCCGAATAGCTCATCGCTAATTAATAATAAAAAGGAAGCTCGTCCCGAGTGGGGTGAGCCCCGACCATAACGTGTACTTCTCCCTTAGGAATCAACCCTCACCTCACCCGTCAATTCCAACGAGTCCCTACACTCACCTGAGGGACAATCTGGTCAGGTTCAAGAGGTCCACCAAGACAGTTAATGGAAGCATGGAGATGGTAAAGCACTCAATAGCCTTAGTCCTGTGGGAGAGAGGATTACTATCATAATTTGTAATTAAGTGACTACACTTAACCCTCTTTACCCTATCAAGTGCTAAGGGAAAGATTAGCTAGAGGTTGTTTAGAATTATGGGTTTTTAAACTATAACGGCAATTTTGGCTCTCTGAATTAGTGAAGTCCCTCTGAAGTAACCTCCTATGAAAGGAGGAGTTCACTATTTTAGGAACCTATTTCCAAAATAACTTAAGCCATGAGGCTTACCTCAAACAAATTCTTCGTTATCTATGCTATTTTCTCTATATACATGGTGGGATTTTACCTTATCTCCCAGGATCCATCCTCTCTCACCAACCAAAGAACCCTTCTTGGAACTTTTCTTCCTATCTTGACGGGTTTTATGATCGCCCCACTCCTCAGCCACCCTAGGGGGAACCTATTGGCTATACCTGCTACAGTTATTTCGTTATTGGTTGTTCCCCTGTTCTTCCTTATCCTTCACACAAATAATATATGGATCCTAGCCTTGACCCTCGCTCTCACCCTCTCGTCCCTCACCCTACCCTTATGGATTAGGAGGAACCCGATGCTCTCCTTAGTAACCTTCGTTTTTCTTTCTTTGTCATATTTAGCTTCTTATATTACATTGGTTAGGGAAATGGATTTTCCTTGGGAAATCCTAGCCTCTGTTCCTCTACTCTCTGCTGTTCCTGTAATTCAGGACGTCAATCGGCGGATATCGCCCTTGATTTGCTCAGTTCTAGCTTTTCTGGGCTCCTCTCTTCTTTCTAACCAAGCCATCCTGTACCTCATTACCCACATCTGGCCCCCCGGTCTGTACCAGATTACCCTTTATGTTCTGATCGCAACCTTAACACTCACCCTCTTTGGCTTCAAAACTTTCAGAACCTTTCCCTTCATTGTGTTGTCTGCCTTGGCCTACCTCCTCTTTTCGCCGTCTATTACCATCATACCCCTGGTGACAGGTTCCTCTCTGACCATCTCTCCAGAATCCATAGGAATTCGTATTGAGGTGACGGAAAACAGGATCATAATAAGAGCTCAAGTCCCAAAAAGTAAGAGGATCAGCTTAAGGTTGGATGGTACCCCATTAAACTACAGGATAGTTGGAGATAACTTAGAAGCAATAGTTTCTGACATCACTCCTGGTGATCACTTAGTAGAAACCTGCGTGGAGTCATTATGTATAAAGAGAACTTTCAAAGTTCAATCTAAACAGGGAACCCTCCCGCAGATCCGCATAGATCACCAAATAGACGGTAAAACTCTCAGGCTCACCGTTAGACTTACCAGCGTACTTGACGCTAAGGTTACAGTGAAGGTTAACGGCGAGGATGTCTCCCTCACCTCAAAGGAGAGGGGTAAGTACGTAGGCGAATATGAGTTAAGGCAACCTGGCAATTACGTGGTTGAAGCAATAGCCAATCTGAAGGACACCACGTTGGCTGCCTCCAAGGAAATAGAGGTGAGAGGTCCTTTAGATCTAGATGTAGACGTTCAAGATAGATGGCCAGAGTTATTCGTTAGAGTGAGTCCCTCACTGGGTGGGAGAAAGGTTTCTGTGGACAAATTGTGGGTTAGGGTTAATGGGGAGGAGATGTCTTTCAGCAACCCAGACGTAGGGGTCTATGAGGCCATATTTGGTCCCACGGAAGCTAAGACCTATACAGTTGAGGTTGAGGGGATCAGGGACGGCATGAGAGCGGAGAAAAAGATAATGGTCCAGGTGAGGCCACCATCCCTCAGAAATTGGGACCCTGGTGTTTGGATCGGGAAGACGATCTACGGTTACGAGATCTCCTCGGTGTTAGGTGTAGGAGGTACTTCCTATGTCCTACTAGGTGTAAGGGAAGGGAAGAAGTATGCCATAAAGATCCCAACGGTGTCTCCATCTTCATCCTCATCATTGACCAGGGTAGGATTGGGTACTTTCTCAGATTTAAGTAAGGAATCCTCAAAGCTCCAGGAGATATCTGAGAGGTCTGGTGACATCGTAAAATTGTATGGAGTTTATGCTGACGTGAATAGCATTAGGGACATCCTTGGAGGTAAACCCTATCTATACCTGACCAACCCTCCGGCCATAGTTATGGAACTGATGAAGGGTGGGACAGCGGAGGACCTCCTGAAGATCACGCAAGTATCCCGCTCTAAGGAGTGGAAGTTGATTGTGATGGAAATACTCAGGAGAATGGCCTCCGCTCTTCAGGTAGTTCACTCAGAGGGATACGTTCATCTGGACGTGAAGCCTAGAAACATATTTTTCTCCTCTCCACCTGGTGGATCTGGAGAGGAGGTCCTAAACAACTTAAGGAGCGGTTCTGTGCAGGTAAAGCTAGGCGACTTGGGCTCAGCTAGGAGGATAGGCGAAAAGATTACCGAGTACACTGGGGAATATTGCCCTGTGGATCAGGTGGAGTCTATGCTCTTAGGGACTGGAGCTAAGCCTGAGATGGACGTCTACGCGTTGGGGGCTACTATTTACAAATTATTGACTCGCAACCCCCTGAACCCTCCAGAAATGGTTAAGGAGATGGATAGTTCAGTGGACGCGTTTCTGGACCGTAGGGATTACAGGTCGCACCTCGATAGAGCTAGGAAGGTGTATAGTGAACATTACCAGAAGATAAGGGTTGTCGATCAAGACTGCCTTATGAGGCTGATCCTAAAGATGGTCAGTCCCGACCCGTCAGCTAGACCTCCCATGAGGGAAACGCTCGATCAGCTGAGGCTGATCAAAGATTAGGAACAAACATCCCACAATGGGTTTTGGACTTCACGAGATTTCGCAATGTATGATATCAATCCTCAGCTCCTGGACTTCACGGAGTCAAGGCTTGATCCGTTCATCCTCCGTCCCTTTAGCGGGATAACTCCAAACCCAACGGAGTGTCTCTATCCGTTGAGGAAGCCAGCACACCTTCAGCCGACCGTCACACCTCGTCGGGATACCTTTACCCTATCTGGCGTGACTATATTTATCTCTTCTAACAAGTAATATAGACTTTCTCCCTTATCGGAAACTGTTGACACAGAACAGTTAGACTCACCCCCTTCCAGGGGTGAGTTATGGTTTCTGCATCCCAATACTCAAAATTTCCCGAGTAAAACATCCCCCTGAGGGTCTACTCGGTGACTACTCCCCACCTCCCCGAGTCCCTAACATCACGGATAGAGGTCTCTCAGCGGTGAGAGATATGGGTTGGGTAACGACCTGAAGACTGGTCCGAGATCTACCGCCGGACGAACGGAACTGGCCAGCTGAGGGACACCATCCACGAAGTAGTGAGAATGAAGGCTGTGAACCACAGACCAGATTCTCCCAGGAACCCCCATCCTCAGGGCAGGTAGGAGGTCAGAGGAAAGGTTAAGTTTCTAACTCCGTGGCTCTCTCACCTCGATCTTCTCAGAGTTCCAGGTCTCAAGAATGTGAGGAACACCCCAAGCAAGGTGATGGAAGACCCCAATCCTTCCAGCAGGGTAGGGGCAGTCCTCAGTAAAAGAGCAGAGAAGAGATAGGAGGAAACCGGTACTAGTAGTACAGCAGAGCTAGCCTTCACCGGACCCAACATATTTACAGATTTGAACCAGAGCAGGAACCCAGTCGCCTGGGCAGTGACCGCGAGGAGGAGAGCGGAACCCCACCCCACAGGATCTAAGGAGAACTTACTGTCCACAAAGGACAAGGGCAGAATGAGGAGGGCAGAGAACAAGGACATGAAGGTGTTGAGTCCAACAACGTCTCTGTCGCTTAAGTACAATCTGTGATAGATCGTACCTACGGCCCAGGTCAGTCCACCCAAGATCGCTATGATTGAACCGATGGAGAAGTCGGTGCTGCCCACTGAGATGAGGACCCCTGAGAAAGCCAGTACCACTCCCAGTATCTGTAGTGGTATCAATCTCTCCCTGAGCACGAATCTGGAGAGGACAGTCACGAAGACGGGTTGCGTGTATATCATCGTGGAGGTCAGTCCAGGGTTGGAGGAGTACTCCACTCCTAGGTTCAACAGGATCATGAAGAGGCCCACGTTGAGGACTGCGGAGATCGCCTCCTTCTTACCATATATCAACTTCCTAGATACGAGGAGGAGGAGTGTGCCCCCCACCGTCACTCTCACGAGGGCTATGAGGAAGGGCGACAAGTAGTCTAGGGCAATCTTAATGACGGGAAATGCAGAGCCCCAAACCATCACAAGAACAATTAAGTAGAGGTAACTTCTGTTCAACGTTACCAAATGTGTGAAACATGAACGTTTTTAAAGCATTCGGAGCTACAAGAGGTTCTTTCTGCACTTCCGGCCGATCATCCTGGGCTGACTCTTTAGGTTTACCGAGCATGAAAGACGGCCCTTGATCCCAGGGGCCGAGAGACTGCTTAAGACTCAATGCGTCAGCACAGGTACCTTTTGATAAAGGGTTTGATGTGACCTATGTCCCCGGTCCCCGAGGTACAACGACCGAGACAAAGTCTTCAAAATTGGTTTTATAGGTTAGAGACAATTCTATTTCAGGCGCTTACCAGAACCACGGATCGAAGAGTGCATCAAGGTTTATACGTTGGGTAAGCTCAAGATAGCTATGACCCTCTCGCTGAGGATCAGGGCTAGTCAGAGTAGGAGCTGGAATTCTCCCATGAGACTTTACTTCTCCGTTGTTGTGGTTCCTGAGATCACGGCTAAGGTTGGGCAGGACCTAGTGATCGTCCTGGACACCAGCGGGTCAATGAACCTGGTGGACATAGACGTCGATCAAGTGGATCCTTCGCTCATTGAAGGATACGATGTGGTAGACGGTAAGGAGGTAGTCTACTTGAAGGACCGAGTAGGAGCCAGGAGGATAGATACCGCACTTGAGGCCCTGAGAAAGGTGCTGGAAGAGCTCGATCCTTCCTCTAGAATAACATTAATAACCTTTTCAGACTCCGTGAGAGTGATCTGCAGGGGGGTGAGTCCCTCCACGTCCCTAGAGTACCTGGACCACATCGGGCCGGAAGGCAACACTTCGCTCTACCAAGCTATCTCCACTGCCCTGGAACTGACCACGAAAAATACGTCAAAGGTCATAATAATAACGGACGGTTACCCGACCGACGTGGAGGATCCGAGGCGGTACAGGAGCCTTAAGTTTCCGCCTTTCGTCCAGATAGTGCCCATAGGAGTGGGAGAGTACAACGCCTCTATCCTCTCTGCGTTGGCTGACATTACCAACGGCAGGTATTATCACGCTGAGAGTATGAGCGAAGTGTTGGAGGTACTGAAGACCGAGACCACTGGCCCTGCCGCAGCAAAGGAAACTGTCTTAAAATGCGAGAGCGATCTCAAGGTCAACCTGGTGAACTTCCAGGGGTTCCCAGTATTCCTGGGATCAGTTGAAGGGGTGATTAAAGTCTTTGGTTACGTTGAGGTTCCCCCCAACTACTCGGGTAAGGTCCTTAACCTAAGGGTGGAGTATGTAGATCCGGTGGACGGTGAAAGAAAGGTTGAACAGGGTGAGATAACCCTATCACCGGCGAGGTCACAGGAGGACTTCAGGTCTGGACTCAACTCCTCCGTTGTGACGGAGGTAAACTACTATCAGAAACTCAGGGAGGTGCTGGAAACGTTGAACTCTGGGGATCCAGTGGAGGTAACGAGGAGAGTCGCGGAACTGAGCCAGCTCGCCGAGAAGACGAAGAGGACAGACCTGATTGAGGAAACCAAGAGACTCACGAGACTTAACGACTTAAGGAATCTCTCCAGTGAGGTCACAAAGAGGTTGAGGTCTTGACCAAGGTACTGTACCACGAGGAGGAAGGAGTGTCTTGGATAACCCTCAATAGACCGGAGAAACTTAACGCTCTGGACGGGGAGGCCTGGAGACTTTTAGGAGACGCCTTAAGGAGGGGAAACGAAGCAGACACGATAGCGTTGGTGGTGAGCGGGAGCGGGAGGGCGTTCTCCTCCGGGGACGACATCGAAGCCATGTTGCAGGCGGACACTCCTGAGAAGGCCGAGGACTTCTTTAACAACCTCTGGTACGCAGTGGATTCCCTGTTCCACGTGAAGAAGCCCGTGATAGGCGCTGTGAACGGCTTGGCCTACGGTGGGGGTTGTGAGCTCCTATTCCTCATGGACGTGGTGGTAGCGGTCGAGGGTGCCAAATTCTCCATCCCGGAGGGTAAGCTGGGTCTAATCCCGCCCATGGCTCTCACCATAGGCTATAGGGCTATGGGGAGACCCGTAGCTTGGTTGATGCTCACCTCGGAGGTCATCGACTCACTGAGGGCTAAGGAACTGGGTCTGGTAGACTACGTCGTGAAGGAAGGGGAGCTGAGGGAGGCGGTGAGAGGCATAGTGAAGAAAATAGCTGGATTAGATCAGATGTCTATCAGGGTCATGAAGACTTGGTTGAGTAGAGAGAGACAGGGAATTAGGGAGGCGGTTAGGGAACTGACTCTCATGAACTTATCTAAAGAGGCTAGAGATAGGATGAGAGATTTCCTAGAGAGACGCCTGAGGGAATCTAGCTAAGGATTCAAGAGCTCACAAGGGAGGGTGGGTTCGTAGTTTCAGCGAGGGATGAGTGAGAGGTATCGGATCGAGGTGATCTCCTCTCACTTTCAAAACGTCGTCACGGCTTCTGAAACCGTCCTGAGGGTGGTCAGGTTGGACGGATGTAATTCCACTGAACTTCCTCGATCAGACTTAGCATTCACGGGGAGGGTCTGACGATATGCCAGATACACGGAGAAGGTCTCTACGACTCCCTCCCGCAATTGAAGGGTTTAAGGATCATCACGCGAATCAAATGGACTTAATTACAGCAGTTATGGGATTTCTCGTTAGGTGTAGCCTTGAAGTAGAGGCGAAATCTAATAACTGCTGTTAATTATTTTTGTATTGAATATTGATTAAGCTTATTTATTATGTTTTTTTAAAACATGAGCCCTCACATCGTGTAAGCTCTATCCAGAGGGAAGCAACGAAGGATACTGGAGCCTTACACCGTTAGGTTCAGGGAGTCCCTTAACCCATTTATCGTAAGTCTTGGTAGGTGGCTGAGGACTAAGTCCCTAAACTCGGTCACGGTCAAACATAAAAGAGTCGAATAGGGGTGTAGAGATAAAAGGAGACCGGTTGTACCCGCGTAATCTAGGGTGCAAAGAGGATGACACACTAGTGAACACTCAGTCGTCTCCCCCACCCCCGTCGTCTCCCCCTCCTCTGCTAGGAGGAGGCGATGAGTTAGATCCCAGCTGGATGTAAACGTTTCCTGTATTCTGATCCACCACTATGGGGTACTCAGTCAGGGGAGCCGGTGCAGGACCCGCGATCACCGATCCGTCCTGAGGTGAAAACTCAGCACCGTGACAAGGACAGTAGATGATCTGTTGTTCAGGTATGTAGCCTACGGTACAGCCTTGATGCGTGCAAACCGCGCTAAACGCCTTGAGCTGCGTGTTGGGTAGCTCTACCACTATCCCAGGTGCGCCGTTGGGAAACGAGAACATCTTCGCAGTGTTGGGTTTCAACTGACTCACGTTAGCTATCGGACCTATCTCGCCCTGAGCTTGTAACTGGGAACTACCGGGACTCCCTCCGTTACGTTGACTGATTGACCCAGCTAATATCCCAGCCATCAGGGCTAGGACAGACGCCAGAACAGTAGACTCCAGAAAAATTCTCCGGCTCAGGTTAGTCGTGATCTTACGCGTCCCAACGGGCCTCAATTTTAAACTCGCCGTCTCATAGTGAGCTTTCAAATACTCCTCATCTATCAGTCCTACCGTTACGGCCATAAGGAGAGGCTTATTGGAGGGTAGGAAAGCCATGTAAATGTGGCCTATCCCCAACCCAACCATCATTAAGGCTGACAATACGTGAAGGTCCAGCACGTAGGTGAACACGACGGGTCCGAGCCCAGTAGGGAAAAGAAACATGGGGACCCCTGTGAGCGCCAAGCCCAAAAAGGAAAGCGAAAAACCCAGATGGAGCATCTTCTTCAAGGGATGATACTTTCCTCCAATCTTACCTTTAACGCCGTGAGGACGAATCAACTCCATGAGCTCCCTCACTCTAATGGTCATCTCAGCTCTCCCGCTACGCCTCATGAAGTCGAAGATCACGTGTCCGACGAACGGGATAGAAAGTAAAAGTCCTAGTAAATTGTGGAAGTTCAGTGTCGAGTAGTTCCCGGTGAGCAACATGGTGAACCCTGTGAGAGCGAGGATCGACATGAGGAGGAAGGTAATCCAGTGGAAGAGTCTCTGCCATCTCGTGTAAAAAACAAAGTGTCTTCCACCGACCTTTGGCTCGGGGTAATGACGTCCTCTGGTCAAGTAATGAACGAATACAGCCGCTGTCGTGAGGAAGAGCACGTCTAGGGAGATCTGTTGAAGGTTCATGTCCAGCTCTTGGGGAGGGATTCTATATAAGAAACCTGTGAAACGTTGAGTATTTCTTTTATTAAAATACTTTTTAAGTTTTTTTAATATCTGAAGCATTAATTTCAATTTTCACTCGTTCCACTCGGGGTGAAACGTTCCTCAAAACAGCGTAAATTAAGTATACCGTGACATCAATTATGGGATTTTCCCTTAGGTACCGCCCTGTAATCTAGACGAATTCCAATAATTGCTGACCGTGATTTCACAGTTGAACGGGAAGTCCTCATTGCCCGTGAATGGGTTCCATCAATTATTTCAAAGTGGTTGTTAGATTCCCTATTTCGAGGTGACAATTGAGGAAAGTCCGGCGATTCCTGAATTTCATTACTCGGTTGAAACGCCCCCCTGTAGACCGGAATTGTGAACTTGGGTGTGCCTAATAAGACACAAGAGGCTAGAGGAGATCAGGGTGAAAAATGAATAAAATGGCCCTAATACTCCTGGCGGCCGTAGTGGCCACTGGAGCTGCAGCCGGTGCAGCCAATTTTTCGACCTTGGCTACTATAACCTATACAATAAATCAAGTGACAAGTCAGAGCTCTGCACAACCCCAAGTGATATTGAACACCGCGAATCTGAATCTAGGTAATTTGACTCCTGGTCAGTTGGGAACAGCCTCGGCCAACACTACTATGACAGTCAATACGTCAGGTAACTACACCTTCGAATTAAATGAGAATCCCATAGAATCGGTGTTCTCTTCCTTCAACGTAACTATAATAGTGGGTAATAAAATCCTCTACTTAACCGAAGGACAGAACGATGTTCACACTTACTTGAGCAATGGAACTTATCAGGTTCAGATAAAGGTGTCTTACCAAGTATCTCAAAATCCTGAAGGAAACGGTGTCCAAGACAAACCGCTCATTATAGTCAAGCCGTATCAGGGGGACAACAGCCCTGACATGAACTCCAACACTAGCAGTGGAGGAACTTCTGCGTCTGACAACAGCCCTGATCATTCTACCAACTCAAGTCAGGGAGATAGCGATTCTGGATCTTCTGACTCTGGATACGGCTCAGACAACTAAGTCTTAAGTAAATTGTTTTTTACAGCAGTTATTAGATTTCGCCTCGATTACAGGGCGATATTTAAGGGAAAGTCCCATAACTGCTGTTTTTTAAAAACTTCTACTCTAAAGCTGGAGTGCCGGGTTACGAGTAAGTAAATGCGGTACTCCCGGTCGATCTGATCCTGACCTCCAAGACCTTAGGCACGTGAGTTCACCTGAATCAAGAGTTAATGTTCTCGATCGCCTCTCATAGTGGAGTTATGTAGCTGACCTTAACAGGGCCATCTGACCCGAACGTCCCGAAGAGATGAGGGCAAGTGTCCTTAGCCCTAGTGACGCTCAGCCGTCTCCATTATGCTTTGTGTATAGGGTAAGAGATCATGAACCGGGTATTGTTGCTCCTCCGAAGGACCTTGAGATCTCAAGTTGTGGGAAGCTCCTACCAAGCGACTAACCCAGACCTGCAGCTCAGGGAAGACTTCCTCCTAAGCCGATCCCAACCACCAGGTTGACGTTGGATGTGGAGAGCAGGCCGTTAAACTAGACACTATAGGTTAGGACGTTTGTCCTGTTCCTTCATCCATACCTATAACTTATTCCGCCTTCGGGAAACTGGAACTCGATTGCGTTGAAGGGACAGGCTACCAGGGCAGCGCCGCACTCCAGACACCTCTCATAGTGTACCTCTATGACGTCTCCCGACCTCTCGTAAGTACCGGCCGGACATACTTTGATACAAGGTTTCTCTTTACAAGTCCTGCATATCTCCAGGTTTACCTTTATGTGGGACTTCTTATCTACGTTGTACTTGTTCAATCCGAGCCTCTTCAGGAGATCCACTCACATCACCTTGACTAGGTCTCTCACCAACTTGGTAAGTGTCAGTCCTCTCTTGGACGCCTCCTCCTGGACTACCTCAAGCAACCTCTTCCGTTCGCCTTCCACTTTGAACATCCTGGCCAACACATCGCACAATAACTCTGGGTAACGCCTGAACAGTCTCTCCTCGTTCATTAGCGTGAACGCTCTCCTGGCGGTGTACATGTCCTTAAGTACGAATGATTCCCTCAACATCCTCTCATACACTGAGGTGTCCTGAGGCTTACCCTCTGACAGGATCCTCTTGGCAGCCTTACCTGCTATCATTCCAGATCCTATGGCCAGATCCATACCTCTTATCACAAACCCGTCATTTATGAGTAGACCTGCAGCATCCCCAGTTACCAAGAGGTTGGGTGCGTGAAGGGGAGGGAGCTTATCATATCCGTAATACGGAATGAGGTGGGCTGAGTACTCCAACACCTCCCCGGTCACGCCCAGTGACTCCCTGATTTCCTCCACAAGGTCTCTCGCCATTTTGTTGCCCTCCTGTAACGAGTTTATCTTCACTGTAGCACCCAACGACAGTGTATCCTCGTTGGTGTACATGAACGCACCTCCCAACAGCTCGCCCACGAACCCCACGAGTACCCTAGCCTCCCCCTCCTCGGGAGGCCCCTCCAGTTTCACCACCTCCTTGACTCCCAACATTAGGGAGTGAGGTTCCAGTTTCCTGAGTCCCAGGCTCCTTGAGATCCCGGCAGTGACCCCGTCAGCCTCTATCACCAGGGGGGCTCTGAGGTCCCCCCTGTTGGTCCTCACGGTCATGCCTCCATCCTCTCTCTCAGCCCCTAGAACCAGGGTGTTATAGGATATTATCACCCCTTCCTCCTCAGCCTTCTTGGCCAACCATGGGTCGAACTTGGCCCTGAGAACGGAGTAACTGTTTCTACTCTCAGGATCACTGAAGGAGAATGATATAGTCCTGTTACTGCACTTGATCAGGTAGGTCTCCTTGGTTATGGGTCTCTCCAGAGGGGCCTCTGAGATGTCCACTAGCTGTCTCAGGGCATGAACGTACATCCTCCCTCCGCTCACGTTCTTGGCCCCGGAGAACTCACCTCTCTCGAGGACCAGTACGGAGAGTCCCTCCCTCACAGCAGTGAGGGAAGCCGAGAGCCCTGCTAGCCCTCCACCAACCACTATGACATCTGCGTCAAAGCTCATTTGGTCAGCCTCCTCACCATCATCTTACAGAACTCCACTGCGTCAGCTATCACCGTGTAGTCGGCGTTCTCGACTATGGGGGCGTTCTTGTCCTTATTTACCGCTACTATCAAGCGAGAATCCCTGATCCCAGCTAGGTGCTGTGGTTGTCCGGATATCCCCAGGGCTATGTAGAGTTGAGGTCTGACCTTGTTCCCGGAGAGGCCTATCTGTCTGTCCTCAGGTAACCAACCCAGTTCAGCGGTGACCGGCCTACTTCCGCCCAGGGCAGCGTTCAAAGCCCTGGCTAGTTCCTCGGCATATTTAATGTTTTCCTTGGAGCCTATGCCTCTCCCCACAGACACGATCGTCTTAGCCTTGTCCAAGGCCACAGTCTGGGACACCTCTCTCCTCTCCACCAGGGTAACCTTAGAAGGATCCAATTGGAGTTTCCTGACCTCTCCCTTCCTCCTAGCCGGCTCCATCGTGTTCTTCTGAACCGTGATGACCGCCGGTAGGCTCAGGTCTAGGGTAGCCACTCCAGCTCCACTATACACTACCCTCTTGACCCTCAGTTTCCCTTCCTTTAACACCGCCTCTGTCACGTCTCCTGCAACTGAAGCCCTCAACTTCCCGGCCATGGAGTACGCGACCGTCTTGTCTCTCCTAGTGCTCCCCGCCACGACTACATCGGGCGAGATGCTCTTAACCACGTTGGCTATGGACTCCTCCCAGTACCCATCAGGTCTGACTAGGTAAAGTACGTCAACGTAGTTGACCTCGCTGAAGTGTATACCCTCAATTTGGTCTGCAGGTAACTGTTGGGACACCCAGGACGCTGACCTGAAGAATTCGGGGTCCTCCGACACTACTAGTACCTTCATAGTATACCCTCACCCTTGAGGTAATTGATTAGTTGGTCCACGGCCTCTTCCAGGGGCTTCTCTATTACGACTCTCTTCCTGTTCACTGTGAACGGCACAACTTCCTTCAGCTCCGCCATCAGAGGAGCGGAGAAGTTAACCTGCTTCACCGGCTTCTTAGCTGACTCCATTATCTGTTTCACAGATGGGGTTCTGGGTGTATTTATCTCTCCAGTGACCGAGATTACAGCAGGAAGAGGAGCCCTAACGACTTCCACCGTACCTACGCTCCTCTCGGCTACCACGACTTCTCCTTCTATCCTCATGGATCTGACATAGGTGACCAGGTTGAAACCCATGAGTTCAGCCAGGTAAGGAGGGAGAGCCGAAGTACTGCTGTCCGTGGTGGTTTCAGCCAAAACCACTAGACTGGGAGAGATTGCCTTGAGGTTCTCAGCCATGGCCTGAGCAGTGCCAGGAACGTCCAGGTAACCCGAGCTCACGGCAATCACCTCGTCCAGTCCCATGGACAACGCTTCCCTCACGCTCTTCCTGTCAGTGTTCCCCACTGTTATCCCCACTGCCCTCCAACCCAGTTTCTCCTTGATCTTCACCACCTCCTCTATGGCGTTCTTGTCGTAAGTGCTTATCTTGGGGGGAACGTTAAGTTCCAGTTTCCCGTTGACTGCCCTTATCAACGTATCGTCTGGGACTATCTTGAACCCAGCTACAGCTATCATGACTGTAGATCGTCGAGGAGGGATAAATGAGTATCTTTGAAGCCCTAATCCACCAGGCCACGATTATAGGCCCTCGGGACGACAGGGAGATGAGCCTCTCCCCTTCCAGAATGGTTCACTCACTCTTCTGAAAAACAAGAGGGCTTCACTTCAGCTCCTGGCCGCACCTTCTAGAGCTAGAGAAAATAGAAAGGATGTCATCTCCATGTCATCTTACCTCTTCCCCGCCATGACGGTAGATTCAAAATATTCTTCCAAAAATATTTGATCTAATATCAGCAGTTATGGGAATCTTAGGGAGGTAATACGAAAAAGCCGGTATTGGCGAGAAGTTTTTATTTTTCGACGTCTTCCTGCTGAAAAGGTGCGGAAAGGGACAGATCGAGTTCGCTAGGGAGAGGCTGTCAGGGAGATCAACAGGCTGGGCGTGGTCAGGAGGAACGGGAGGAGCAGGAAGGTCGGGTTGGCGCTAGTCCTCATGGTCCTGGTAGGTGGGAG